>Ga0183100_1000171_pt1 | contig 82110 bp, 88 predicted proteins | sample Biomet2_FD_127789 | JGI IMG/M metagenome (GOLD analysis project Ga0183100, IMG submission 127789) | Microbial communities from bioreactor (seeded with anoxic lake sediment) at LBNL, California, USA - Biofuel metagenome 2 | ecosystem: Engineered > Bioreactor > Anaerobic > Unclassified ...
GGATTCTGACGCCTTATCTCACCGAAAACCTGGCATTTTGATTCGAAAAAAAAACCCCCCTCCCAATGCAGCGGTCTTTTTTATGCCTGAACAGGTTCGGCGCCGCTCTCCGGCGGTACGGAGCCGCCATGGGGCGGAATCTTGCCGATGACGGTGCGGTAAAGCCGGTTGTAAAACAGCAGCGTGACAATCAAAGAAAATACCTCCGCAATGGGATAGCTCCACCAAACCAGATCGTTGTTGCCGGTCTGCTGCCCCAGCCGGGCCAGCACATAGGCCACGGGAATGAGGAAAATGAGCTGACGGACAAAGGAGATGATCATGGAGTAGGTGGAGTGGCCCAGCGCCTGGAAAGAACCGCCCAAAGCGATGCAGGCGCCTGCCATGCAGAAGCTCAAAGAAATGATCCGCAGGGCGGGGGTGCCCACGGCAAGCATGGTGTCGGAAGCGTTGAAAAGACGCAGCAGCGTGGAGGGGATGGTGAGGAAGATGGCCATACCCACCACCATGATGCAGGAGGAATAGAGGGTGTTGAGCTTGATGGTGGAGGTCATGCGCTGACGGTTCTGGGCGCCGTAGTTGAAAGCCACAATGGGGACGACGCCGTTGTTCATGCCGAAGATGGGCATAAAGATGAAGCTATTGAGCTTGAAGTAGACGCCGAACACAGTGGCGGCAGTCTCGGCGGCCGCGTGATAGGCGATGAGGATCTTGTTCATCAAAAAGACCATCACGGAGCCAATGGCCATCATAATGACAGAGGGGATGCCGATGGCGTAAATGCGGCCGATGATCTCCCAGTTGGGACGGAAACGGCGGAGGTGCAGCTGGATGTCGGTGTTTTTCCGCCGGTTGAGGATGAAACTGAAGACGCAGCCGCAAACCTGCCCGATCACGGTGGCAATGGCGGCGCCGCTGACGCCCAAACCAAACACAAAGATAAAAATGGGGTCAAGGATAATGTTGACGATAGCGCCCAGGCCCTGAGAGTACATGGAGTAGAGGGAACGGCCGGTACCCTGAAGGAGCCGCTCGAACATCACCTCGCCGAAAAGGCCGAAAGAACCGCAGCAGGCGACGAGCAAATAGTCACAACCCTGCTCCACGATATAGGAAATGCCTGTCTGTCCGGCAAAAAAAGGACGGGCAAAGAGTATGGCCAAAATGGCACAGACGACAAAACCCACAAAGGCCAGAAAGACGCCGTTGCAGGCCACCGTGTTGGCGCGCTCGGACTGTTTGGCGCCCAGCGCCCGTCCCATCAGCGCGTTGACGCCCACCGCCGTGCCGGCGGCCAGAGCGATCATCAGCTGCTGGGCGGGAAAGGCTAAGGAAACGGCGGTGAGCGCCTGTTCGCCGATCATCGCCACAAAAATGCTGTCCACGATGTTATATAGCGCCTGCACCAGCATGGAAGCCATGATGGGCAGAGACATATTCCAGATGAGTTTCCGAATGGGCATGACGCCCAGCTTATTTTCCTGCATAGGTTTTTGTATCCTTCTTTCTTAACAAACAATTCATTTTATCATACCCCCTTATAAAAGAAAACCCCTCAAAACACCGGTTTTGAGGGGTTTACAAAAGAAAAGCGTTGGAAAGCGTTATTTATGGGCAAAAAAGCGGGAAATTTCCTCGTCAGAAGCCTGCACGCTGCCCTGGGCAAAGCCGTCCTTGCCGCCGCCCCGGCCGCAAAGAGCCCCGTTCATTTCCTTGACAAAGTTCCGCAGGTCGCCGCCTTCTTCCACCAGGGCGTATTTATAGCTGCTCCCGCTGCCGGCAAAGACGGCGCTGCGCCCGCCGCAGACCGCACCGATGGCCACCGAGAGGCGGCGCACGGCGTCGGAGGAAAGCGCTTCGCTTTCAAGGCGCAGCACATTGCCCTTGCCCCGGCACTGCTCGGCAATACCGGCAAACACGGTTTCCTCCAGATGGGCGCCGCGCTCTTTGACCTGTGCCAGCTCTTCTTTCAGGCGGCAGACGGCGCCATAGGTGGCAAAGGGTTTGACGGATAACTCCTGCCCGATCTGGTGGTTTTGTTCCCAGCAGCCGGCGAGAAAGGCCAGTGCCCGCTGTCCGCACAGCACTTCCAGCCGGACACCCTCCCGGAACTTCTGGCAGGACAGAAATTTTACAAGACCCACCTGAGCGCTGCTTTTGACATGGGTGCCGCAACAGGCGCACAGATCCGCGCCAGGAAAATTGGTAATGCGCACGTCGCCCGTCAGTTCTTTTTTGCTGCGATAGGGCAAAACGGCCAGCTCCTCGGGGGAGGGGTAAAAGGCCCGGAAGGGTTGGTCCTCCCAGATATAGCGGTTGGCCCGTGCTTCGATGGCCAGCACGTCCTCCCAGGTCATCTCCGCGTTGTAGTCGATGGTGACAGTATCCGTGCCCATGTGGAAGCCCACGTTGTCGCAGTGGAACGTCTCGCACAGCATACCGCTGACGATGTGTTCGCCGGAGTGCTGCTGCATATGGTCAAAGCGGCGCTCCCAGTCCAGCGTACCGTGAACGGTTTCGCCTGGGGTAAGGGGCGTGTCGCAGATGTGCGTGATAACGCCGTCTTTTTCCCACACGTCGCTGACGGCGGCACCGCCCAGCGTACCGTGGTCGGCGGGCTGCCCGCCACCTTCGGGGTAAAAAGCGGTTTGATCCAGCACAACGGCAAAGCCGCTCTTACAGGGCTGACAGTCGGTGACTGCGGCGTCAAATTCCCGGAGAAAAGAGTCGTTGTAGTAGAGTTTAACGGTTTCCATGAACATATATTCCTTTCGTAGTTGTTACAGAAGTGAGAAGACAAGGTGCCAGACGGGCGCGGCGAGAAACCAGCCCAGAGCGGCAGAGAGCAGGTTGGCGGTAAGACCGCAAGCCACGGCTCTTTTTCGGCTGTGCCCTGTGAGAAAGCGGGAATAGAGCAGTGTTTCCGCCGCTGTGACAGCCGCTTCCACCGGGAAGAACAGCAGGTAGTAAGAGAAGTTCAGGCTGTTTCGCACCATGGAAAGGCCCAGCACCAGAAAAACCACCACCTGTGTGGAAAGGTTCACCAGCAAAAAAACCTTTGCGTTTTTTCGCAGGGAAAAACCGAACAGCGCCAACACCAGTCCCTCCACCAAAAGCGTCGGCAGACAGGTGGCCAGAAATTGCACCAGACAGGCGGGGAAGGTGGACGGTTGCACCACGGTTTTGGCATCCCAATCCACGGTCAGGGAGGACTGTAAAGTGGCCCGGGTGCAGATCTCTGATAGAAACGATTCTCCCGACGCGGTGACGATCGCCACACGGTAGGTATCGGGCAGGCCGAAATAGGAAAAGGTGTGCAAAAAGGCGCCGTCATCCTGTGGCGTTCCGGTGAGCTGACCGAAGCAGGGAGAGCCGGTTCCGTCGCAGAGGACCAGCGACCATCCATCCGGGCGGGTGTTCTCCAGTGCCTGCAAAAGCGCCTGATTCAGCGCCCCGCGCTTCTCCTGCGTGAGATTTTCATAAAGATCGGCAGGTGCGTTTTGATAGACAAGATCTAGATAGTAAAGCGCCTGGGGCGGGTTTTTCACAACAATGCTGAGAGTGTCCTTGGGCCCCATGTCGGCGATGGCGGGCGGGGATAAAAAGAGGGCCAGACAAAGGGCAGCCAGCACGGCAAAGGCGGCTTTTTTCATTTGGTCACGTCCTTTTTGTTTTAGCATGACATAGATTACTGCAAAATGCAAGAAAAAGCGGCACAGCCATCCGCTGTGCCGCCTATAAACAAAAATTATTTAATTTTGACAGCGGTGCCGTAGGCGATGATCTCGGCGGCGCCCTGCATGACGGAGGAACTGCCGTAGCGAATGTTGATCACGGCGTCGGCGCCCATGGCCTCAGCCTCATCCACCATGCGCTTGGTGGCGATGGCACGGGCCTCGCTGAGCATTTGAGTATAGCAGGTGATCTCGCCGCCCACCAGCGTTTTCATGCCGGCCATGAAGTCCTTGCCGAAGTTTTTGCTGTCCACCACGGCGCCGCGCACCAGACCCAGCGCCTCAATTTCACAGCCGGGGATGTAATCAATATTTAAGAGCTTCATCTTCTTCTCCTTTATTAATTTCTTTCAGCCGCTCCAGCAGCGCCAGAACGACGCCCACCATCAGCCCCAGAACGATGGCCACCAGCACGGCCAGAATGGGCCAGGGGATGGGGTCTTCGCTGTTGGCCCAAAGCATAAAGCCGATCAAAAGGCCAAAAAAGAAAATAAACAAAAAGGCGCAAATCAAAGGCGCGATCTTCTTTTTCCTTTTCTGGTCGCTTTGCACGTTCATAAAACGCACGCCGCCTTCCTCCAGTTCTTTCATTTCCTGCTCATAGCGGTGGATATCCAGCTGGGATAAGGACACCTGCTGCTGATGGACCTCCCGGCAGATCTGCTGTGTCTGTTCCAGACTGCGGGATTGCTCTTTTAAAAGGGACAGGTGCCGGTCCATGCACTGGCTCAGAGAGCCGCCGCTTTGCAGATTCCGAATCTCCTCGATGGGAACGGCCAACCGCCGCAGAAAGCGGATGGTCTGTAAGGTGCGGATGTCCTCCTGCCCGTAGCTGCGGTACCCGTTTTCCGACTCCCGGCCGGGGTGCAGCAGCCCCTCTGATTCGTAGTAGCGGATGTTCTTTTTGGAAATGCCCACAATTTGTTCCACTTCGTTGATACGCATATGTTTTCCCATGCTTTCTTTATATACCTTCCACCGGGAGGAAGGTCAAGTGTTTTTTGGCGGCTTTAAAAAAATAGTCCACGCGGAGGGCGTGGACCGTTTTTTTAGAAGGGATCAGTAAAAAAGATCAGTCTTCTTCCATCTCTGTGACGGCGATGTGCAGCTCATCGAGTTGCTTCTGCTCCACGGCGGAGGGAGCTCCCATCATAATATCCTGGGCGTTCTTGTTCATGGGGAAGGGGATGATCTCGCGGATGGAGTCCTCACCGGCCAGCAGCATGACCATACGGTCCACGCCCGGGGCAATACCGGCATGAGGAGGCGCGCCGTAGCAGAAGGCGTTGTACATGGCGGGAAACTTCTTCTTCACATCTTCCTCGCCCAGACGTACCATTTCAAAAGCTTTGATCATGATCTCCGGGTCGTGGTTCCGAACAGCGCCGGAGGATAGCTCCACGCCGTTGCACACCAGGTCGTACTGGTTGGCGTAGATATCCAGGGGGTCCATCTCGCCCCGCTCTGCCTTGAGCAGCACGTCCATACCGCCGTTGGGCATGGAGAACGGGTTGTGGCAGAACTCCAGCTCCCCGGATTCCTCGCCGATCTCGTACATGGGGAAGTCCACGATCCAACAGAACTCATAGCGCTCTTTATCCATGTGGCCCTCGCAGGCTGCGCCCAGCTTGTTGCGGAGGACACCTGCGGCCTTCTGCGCCAGTTCTTTTTTGCCGGCGGTGACGCCCACAAAGGAACCGGGCTTCAGACCCAGCTTGGCCACAAGGGACTCCTTGGAACCGGCCATAAACTTGGCGAGGCCGCCGGCCAGATCACCGTTTTCGTCCACCTTGAACCAGAAGGGCTTGTTGCCGGACTGCACTTCCACCTCTGTGCAGAGCTTGTCGATGGCCTTACGGGCCAGGGTGCAGTCGTGTACCACCACGGCCTTGACCACCTGAGAGTCCAGCGCCTCAAAGCCGCAGCCCTTTACCTCGTCTGAGATATCCTGCACCAGCAGGTCAATCCGCAGATCAGGCTTGTCGGAGCCGTAATTTTCCATGGCGTCGTTGTAGGAAATCCGGCGGAACGGGGCGGAGGAGGCCACATTGTAGGTGCCGAACTTGGCAAAAATGGGAGGCAGCACGTCTTCCAGCACGGCAAAGATGTCGTCCTGGCAGGCAAAGGCCATCTCCATATCCAGCTGATAGAACTCGCCGGGGCTGCGGTCGCCGCGGGCATCTTCATCCCGGAAGCAGGGCGCGATCTGGAAATAGCGGTCGAAGCCGGAGGTCATCAGCAGCTGCTTAAACTGCTGGGGCGCCTGGGGCAGGGCGTAGAACTTGCCGGGGTGCTTGCGGGCGGGTACCAGATAGTCCCGGGCGCCCTCGGGGGAAGAGGCGGTGAGGATGGGGGTGGTGATCTCCAGGAAGCCGTGCTCCATCATGGACTGACGCAGAGCGGCCACCACCTGGCAGCGCAGGATGATGTTCTTTTTCACCGCCGGGTTCCGCAGGTCCAGATAGCGGTACTTGAGCCGCTGGGTCTCATCGGCCTCACGGCTGCGGTTAATCTCAAAGGGCAGGCTGTTGTAGCGGCAGCGGCCCAGCACCTCGATTTTGGAGGGCACCACTTCGATCTCGCCGGTGGGCTGGTTGGGGTTCTTGCTGGTGCGCTCACGCACCACGCCCTCCACGCTGATGGTGGATTCCTTGTTGAGGTATTTGATGATCTTCATCATGTCTTCGGTTTCCACCACGACCTGGGTGGTGCCGTAAAAGTCGCGGAGGACGACAAAGGCAAAGTTGCTGCCGACTTCCCGCACGTTTTCCATCCAACCAACGATCTTCACGGTCTGGCCTGCGTTGGCGAGCCGCAGCTCGTTGCAGGTATGGGTTCTGGACTGAAACATATTTCTCTCTCCTGTCTGTCGTAAAATGATTTCAATTCGTACTATAATGATGCAATATTACGCATAGGAATTACTTTTCCAGGATAACGCTGCCGGCATTGCGTTGCGCAAGCCCCTTTTGGATCAAGGACAGCGTCTCATCCAGGGACAGCTTGGTCTGTTCACCGGAGACCATCTCCTTGCAGGCCACCACGCCACTGGCAATCTCATCGTCGCCCAGGAAGATGACGTAGGGGACGCCCAGCTTGTCGGCGTAGCTCATTTTGGCCTTGAATTTTTTCGGCTCGGTGTAAAGCTGGGTGCGGATACCGGCGGCGCGCAAAACGGTGGACAGGGAAATGGCGGGGGCCAGATCCTCGGTCATGGGAAGCACCAGCACGTCGGCGGGAGCGGTGAGCAGTTCTGTGTTCAAAAGCCCCTGCTCGCCCAGCACATAGAAAAGGCGGGTGAGGCCGATGGAGATGCCCACGCCGGGCAGCTGCTTGTCGGTGTAGTATTCGGCCAGATTGTCGTATCGGCCGCCGGAGCAGACAGAGCCGATCTCCGGGTGATCCAGCAGTGTGGTCTCGTACACGGTGCCGGTGTAGTAGTCGAGGCCACGGGCAATGGTCAGATCCACGGCAAAGTTATCATCCGGCACGCCAAAGTCGGCCAGGTATTTGGTGACGGCGGTCAGCTCGTCCACGCCCTGATCGAACAACTCGTTTTTGCCCCGATAGCCCTCCAGCGCGGCAAGGACCTGTTCCTTGTCGCCGCTGATGGCAATAAATTTCATAATCTCGTCAGCCGAGTCGGACGCAAGACCGCAGTCGTCCATCAGACAGGCCTTCACCTTTTCCACACCGATCTTGTCCAGCTTGTCCACGGTGCGCATGATGTCGCCGGAGCGCTCCGTGAGGCCCTGCATGGCGTAAAAGCCGTTGAGGATCTTGCGGTTGTTGACACGGATCTGGAAGCGCTTCAAGCCAAAGGCGGTAAAGGTCCGATAAATGATGCTGGGAATTTCCGCCTCGTTGATGATGTCCAGCTTTCCGTCGCCGATGACGTCGATATCGGCCTGATAAAATTCCCGGAAGCGGCCCCGCTGGGCTCGCTCGCCGCGGTAAACCTTGCCAATCTGGTAGCGGCGGAAGGGGAAGGACAGCTCACTGTAATGCAGGGCCACATATTTGGCCAGGGGTACCGTCAGATCAAAGCGCAGGCTCAGATCGGCGTCGCCCTTGGTAAAACGGTAGATCTGCTTTTCGGTTTCGCCGCCGCCCTTGGCCAGCAGTACCTCGCTGGCTTCGATGACGGGGGTGTCCAGGGGGGTAAAGCCGTAAAGGGCATAGGTATGGCGCAGGATATCCATCATGCGCTCCATCTGCTGCTGGGGCGCGGGCAGTAGCTCCATAAAGCCGGAGAGTGTACGAGGTTTCAATCTTTCCATGGTAAAGACCTTTCCTTTTTCATGTAGTTATAAAGGCATTCCGCCGGTTTATTCCATTTCTTCCGCGGACATAGTCGGGTGAAAGGAAGCATCGGTTGCGGCCTGTCGGTCCCGGCGCAGGCAGTACCGTCCGCCCAGCCAGCGGCCCAGAAGCATCAGCACCGCGGTAAGGGCGATAAAGAGGTAGGGTGTTTCGGCAAACAGGATGATGGAAATGCCGGCGGCGGCACCCAGCCAAAGGCCCATCTCCTGATAGATACGCTTCACAGGCAGATAGACCCCGGCCCCGGCGCTCCTTTTTCGCGTGTGGGCCAAATCTCTGAAACACATACCGTAGCGCAGCAGGAAAAAATGGTAATGGGGATCATATATTTGGTGATCACGGGCATCAGAAGTGTTCCTCCTTAAAAAATAAACGCTCTCATCCCAGAGCATGGGACGAGAGCGTGATTTGACTCAACACTTCGTGGTGCCACCCAATTTCGGCCGATGACGGCCCTTTTGCCTCCTGTTACGGGGAGAGTGCCGTGAATGTTTCCATTCCCGCTCGAAAGCTGTCTTCCGCGGGCCACCGCGAGACGCTTGCAGCCAAAGGCGTCTCTCTCTGTGCCGGTGATACCGTTGTACTCCTGCTTTTTCAGCACGGTTGTATCAATATGGTGTTATTTTATGAAATTTTATGCCAAAAGTCAAGCGGTGAACGGTTTTGTTTTGGGGTTGACGATGTCGCGCCAATCCAGATCCCCTCGTGCCAGACCCAGCACCAACATTTCAGCGGTGGCCACGTTGCTGGCAAAGGGAATGTTGTTCTGATCGCAAAGGCGGGAAATATAGGCGATGCCGTCGTCGGGCTCCTTCATGTTGGGATCGCTGAAGCAAAGGACCATGTCGATCTCGTTGTAAGCGATGCGGGCGCCGATCTGCTGTCCGCCGCCGTGGGCGTAAGACAAAAACCGATGGATCTTCAGCCCGGTGGCTTCGGCGACCAGCTGTCCCGTGGTGCTGGTGGCGCAAAGGGTGTGCTTGGCCAGAATGCCGCAGTAGGCGGTGCAGAACTGGACCATCAGCTCTTTTTTATTGTCGTGGGCCATGAGAGCAATGTTCATAACCTCTCGTCTCCTTTATAGAATTCGTATCAGAGGCTCTTTTTTGCCGGTGATGCGTTTGGCGATATTTTCATAGGCGTGGGCGGCGTAGTAATTGCGGGTCATCAGTGGGATGCCCCGGTTCATGCAATAGGTAAGGTCACTGTCTTCTGGTACGACGCCCAAAAGGGGGAGCCCCGCCGTGTCGATGGCGTCGTCGATGGTGGTGTGCAGAGCGCGCAGCATTTTTCGCTGCACCCGGTTCACCACCAGATGGACGGAGCCGTTGGGGAAGGAGGAAAGCTCCGTCACGGTTCGCTGGGCGTCCCGCAGGCTGCTGGTGTCGGTGGTGGTGACCACGATCACGCTGTCGGCGCAGAGAGTGGCCAGTTGAAAGCCCAGCCCCAGTCCCGCGGGGGAGTCCACCAGGCAGTAGTCGAATTTCTCCCGGATCAAGGCGGCCAGAGCCTTCATCTGACCACGGGTGATCTCCAGGCTCTCGGTGCTGGCGGGAGCGGTGAGAAAGAAAAGATTTTTGTATTGCGGGTGCCGCACCACCGCGTCGTCCAGTGTGCAGCGGCGCTGGATCACGTCGTTGAAATCCATCAGTGACAGGTCTGAAAGCCCAAGTGCCAGATCCAGATTTCGCAGGGAAATGTCGCAGTCCAGGCACAGCGTGCGGTATCCCATGGCGGAAAGAGCCAGCCCAACGTTGGCCGTCAGTGAGGTTTTCCCGGTTCCGCCTTTTCCGGAAACCACAGCTATCATTTTACCCATATTGACTCCTTGACACGTCAGGTCAACGGACTTTTTTTGATCTTGGTAAAGGCGCGGGGATAAGCGGGAGGGGTGGGATTGATCTTTCGGATCATCACCACTCGGTGGGTCACGTCGGTGCCGGGAATGCAATAGTCCCGAACGTCGTTGATTTTTCCGCCCAGATGCCGGATCGCGCCTTTGGCGCTTTGGATCTCGGCTTCCGTCCCGGCAGATTTCATGGCCAGAAAGAAACCGCCCACCCGCACCAGGGGAAGGCACAGCTCACACAAGACGGGCAGTGCCGCTACCGCGCGGGAGGTAGCCAGGTCGAAGCTCTCTCGGTGGCCCACAGCAAACTCTTCCGCGCGGCCATGAATGCAGGTGACACGGTGTAAACCAATATTATCGCAGATTTCCTGCAAAAAGTCAACTCGTTTTCCCAGGCTGTCCAGCAGCGTCAGGTCGAAATCCGGCTCCAGAATCCGCAGCGGCATCCCCGGAAAACCGGCGCCGGTGCCCACGTCCACCACTTGCTTGCCCCGGAAGTCCGCCATGGTCAAAAGCGCGGCACAGTCCAAAAGGTGTAGTGTGGCCACATCGTCGGGATCGGTAATGGCTGTGAGATTCATCACCTGGTTTTTTTCCAGCAGCCGCCGAGAAAACTCCATCAAAACCGGAATCCCCTCCGATGGCAGGCCGTATGACGCCAACCCCTGCCGCAGCAGCGTTTCCATACTCATTTGCTCTGTTCTTTCAGCAGGTCTCGAATTTCCGTCAGCAGTTCTTCCTGGGTGGGCGCCTTGGGGGCGTCAACAGACTCTTCCTTTTTGGCCCGCAGAGACATGGCCTTATTCATGGCTTTCACCAGCAAAAAGACCACAAACGCCACCAGAATAAAGTTGATGATGGCGGAAAGGAACGTACCGATACCGATGGTGACGGCAGGCGCGGTATCGGTGGCCTTGCGCAGCGCGATGTTGAGCATGCTCAGATCCACGCCGCCAAAGATCCAGCCGATAAAGGGCATCAACACATCGTTGATAAGGGAGGCGGTGATCTTGCCAAAGGCCGTGGCCAAAATCACGCCGACAGCCATGTCAAAGACATTTCCGCGGCTGGCAAACTCTTTAAACTCTTTAAACTCTTTAAGAAACTTTTTCATATGTTTCACCTATATACAAAATGTTAAATACGAATAAAAGTATACAAATTGAAATCAATTCTTGGGTGTAATTATGCTGTTGCCGCCCATATAGGGGCGCAGCGCCTGTGGGATGAGCACGGAGCCGTCGGATTGCAGGTTGTTTTCCAAGAAGGCGATGAGCATCCGGGGAGGGGCCACCACGGTGTTGTTGAGGGTGTGGGGCAGATACGTTTTCCCGTCCTCTCCCTTGACACGGATCTTAAGCCGGCGTGCCTGGGCGTCGCCCAGGTTGGAGCAGGAGCAGACCTCAAAGTATTTCTGCTGCCGGGGAGACCAGGCCTCGATGTCGCAGGACTTGACCTTCAGATCAGCCAGATCGCCGGAGCAGCACTCCAGCTGGCGCACGGGAATGTCCAGAGAGCGGAACAGCTCCACGGAAAGGCGCCACATCTGCTCATACCACTTCATGGAATCCTCGGGCTTGCACACCACAATCATTTCCTGCTTTTCAAACTGATGGATGCGATAGATGCCTCGCTCCTCGATGCCATGAGCACCCTTTTCCTTGCGGAAGCAGGGGGAGTAAGAGGTAAGGGTCTGGGGCAGCTTGTCCTCCGACAGGATTTGGTCAATGAACTTGCCAATCATGGAGTGTTCACTGGTGCCGATGAGATAAAGGTCTTCGCCCTCAATTTTATACATCATGGCGTCCATTTCCGCAAAGCTCATCACGCCAGTGACCACATTGCCCCGAATCATAAAGGGGGGGATGCAGTAGGTAAAGCCTTTGTTGATCATAAAGTCCCGGGCATAGGCGGTCATGGCGGAGTGCAGGCGGGCAATGTCGCCCATCAGATAGTAAAAGCCGTTGCCGGATACACGCCCGGCCGCGTCCATGTCGATGCCGTCAAAGCGCTCCATGATCTCCGTGTGATAGGGAACAGGGAAGTCAGGTGTTACAGGCTCACCAAAACGCTGCACTTCCACGTTGCAGCTGTCGTCCGGGCCGATGGGAACAGAGGAATCAATAATCTGGGGAATCACCATCATCAGCTTGGTCAGCTGTTCGCTCAGCTCGCCTTCCTGCACCTCCAACTGGGCCAGGCGGTCGGCATTGGCCTTTACCTGAGCTTTGGCCTCTTCGGCCTCCGCCAGCTTGGAGGAATCTTTTTTGGCCTGTCCCATTAGCATCCCCACTTTTTTGGAGAGGCTGTTTCGCTGGGCCCGCAGGTCGTTGCCCTCGTTCTGGGCGGCACGCTTGGCGGCGTCCAGACGGAGAATTTCGTCTACCAGAGGCAGCTTGTCGTTTTGAAACTTTTTGCAAATATTTTCTCTTACAGCGTCCGAATTTTCACGAACAAATTTTATATCAAGCACGGTCATTCACCTCATGATCAGATTTTGTTTCACGTGAAACATTAAAGCCGGGGGTTATTTGCGGCCCAGCGAACCCAAAGCGTCCAGCAGGTCGTTCAGGTCGTCCAACCCGTAGTATTCCAGCTCAATGCGGCCTTTTTTGCGGCCGTTGACAATTTTACAGCCCCGGCCAATCTTGGCACACAGGTCTTTTTCCGCTTCCTCCACATAGTTCACAGAAACTTGGGAGGCGGGGGGAGGCGTCTCTTTTTTCTCTGCTGTCAGCTTTTTAACCAGCAGCTCGGTCTGCCGCACGTTCAGATCATCCTTTGCCACCATGGCTGCGGCTTTTTCCTGCATGGCGGCGTTCAAAGGCAGCAGAGCTCGTGCGTGGCCGTTGGAAAGGCGCCCGTCTTCTACCATGGCCTTGATGGGCTCACTGAGATTCAACAGCCGCAGGGAGTTGGCAACGGCGCTGCGTGATTTTCCCACCCGCTGAGCGGCTTCTTCCTGGGTCATGTGGTAGTCGAGGATCAAAGTCTGATAGCCGGCGGCTTCTTCAATGGGGTTCAGGTCTTCCCGCTGCAAGTTTTCGATCATGGCCAGTTCCATGGCCTTGCGGTCGTCGGCTTCGATGACAATGGCGGGTACCTCGTGCAGCCCTGCCATCCGGGCGGCCCGCCAGCGGCGCTCGCCGGCAATGATCTGGTAATAGCCGGAGGACAGTTTCCGCACGGTCAGCGGCTGAATGATGCCGTGTTCCCGGATGGAATCGGCCAAATCGGCTAGCGCGTCGGCGCCAAACTGTTTCCGGGGCTGGGAAGCGCAGCTTTCCACCTGTGAAATAGGAAGGAAGAGACTGCTTTTTTCCTCCTGCACGTTCATGACATCATCGCCCAAGAGGGCGGCTAAACCTTTTCCAAGGCCTTTTGGCGAATTATTGGCCATTGTCAATCGCTCCTTTTCTCCTGTCAGGCATTTTTTTGCAAAAACTCTTCCGCCAGCGCTACATAGGCGTCCGCACCGCGGCAGCTGCGGTCATAAGCGGTGATGGGCTTTCCGTGGCTGGGCGCTTCGGAAAGACGAACATTCCGGGGAACCACCGTGGCATAGACCTTGCCGGGAAAAAAGCGCTTTACTTCCTGCGCCACTTGAATGGCCAGATTGGTGCGTCCGTCGTACATGGTCAGCAGCACACCTTCCACATCCAGGGTGGGATTCATGCTGCGCCGCACGATGCGCACGGTGTTCATCAAATCGCTGAGACCTTCCAGCGCATAGTATTCCCCCTGCACCGGAACCAACAGCGTATGGGCGGCGCAAAGGGCGTTCAGCGTCAGCAGCTCCAGAGAGGGGGGGCAGTCGATCATGATATAATCGTACTGATCTGACACCTGCGCCAAAACCTCCCGCAGCAAAAACGCGCGATTCTCCAATTCAATCATTTCCACGCCGGCACCGGAAAGCGCCTTGCTGGCGGGCAGCACGTCACCGTAAGGGGTGGCCACAATGGCCTGCCGGGCAGGCTTTCCGTTCATCAGCACGTCGTAGACACCATCGGAAACGTTTTTGTCCACGCCCATCCCGGAGGTGGCGTTGGCCTGAGGGTCAAAATCACATAACAAGACCCGCTTACCGGCGTTTTTCAGCGCGGCCGTCAGGTTGACGCAGGTGGTGGTTTTCCCCACACCGCCTTTTTGGTTGACAATCGCAACAATTTTAGCCATGAATCCCGCTCGCTTTCTCTTGATCTCTTTGTAACTTTTAGTATAACACAAAAGAGAGATGATTCAATACATAATCCGAGAATGATGTCAAAAAAGTGTTTCACGTGAAACACCGGCGGCAAAAGAGGCCCCTGCCGGTGAAATAGTGTAAAAAATATGAAACATTTTAAACGGTTTTTTCAAAATGTTTCACGTGAAACATGGGGGGCGCTGCCGCCCAGTAAGATCATGCCCATCAGGGGAGGCAGAGAAATCCGCAAAAGACCGTCCCGGGCGAAAAAGCGCTGCCGCGTCAAAACATCGGTAAACAGGCCCTCCGGCAGGGGAAGAGAGAGCTCCAGAGCCGAGAAACCGGCATTGAGGACCGTCACGGCCAGCTCGCCGACCCACGTTCTGACAAAGCAAAGGCCGGCGCCCTGGGCATACAGATAGGTAATGTCGCCCCGGCGCAAAGGGGCACAGCAGCTTCGCAGCGCGCCCAGTTGACGGTAAAGAGCTTGCAAAGCAAAGTTTTCCTTGCCCCAGGGAAAGGTGCCCCGGTTCAGAGGATCTTCAAATCCCTCCATGCCTGCTTCATCACCGTAAAAAACAGTGGGGGAGCCGGGAAAGGTAAACAGAAGCAAGGCGGCCAGACGCAGCCGCTGCAAACCCAGCTGATGCTCGTCCTCCCGTAGGTGGTAGGCGGCCCGGTCCGCCTTGGTGTTAAGATTGCTGTGGGCGGAAAGGCCCAGCAATGTCAGAATGCGTGGCGTATCATGGGTACCCAGCATATTCATGGCGGAATAAAAGGCGGAGGGCGGGTAGTTTTCCCGCAGCGTCTCCATGGCGTCACGAAAAACCGCAGCGTCGCCGCCGGTGAGATACTGCAAAGCGGCGGTTCGGAAAGGATAGTTCATGAGACCATGGGTCTCACGGCCCAGGAGATATTGGCGGCGCTGACTGTAAGCGATTTTGTTGGAGCCGTCTTCCCACACCTCACCCAACAGCAGACTGTTGGACTTTTCCTCGTCCATGACATGGCGGATCTTTGCAATGAACCAGTCCGGCAGTTCATCCGCCACGTCCAGCCGCCAGCCGGAGGCGCCGCAGCGGAGCCAGTGGCGAATCACAGAGTCCTCGCCGTCAATGATGTAGTTGACATAATCGGGGTTGGATTCCTCCACCGCCGGAAGCGTCCGCACACCCCACCAGGCATCGTAGCTGTCCGGCCAGTGGGAAAAGCGGTACCAGGGGTAGTAGGGGGAATCCTGGCTCTGGGCCGCGCCCAGAGAGTTGTAAAATCCGTCGGCGTTAAAATAACGGCTGACATTGCCGGTGTGATTGAAAACGCCGTCCAGCACCACGCGGATGCCCCGCTTTTCCGCCTCCCGGCAGAGAAGAGAAAAATCCGCCTCAGTCCCCAGCATGGGGTCAATGCGAAGGTAGTCGGCCGTATTATACCGGTGATTGGAAGCCGACTCAAAAATGGGGCAGAAATACAAGGTAGTGACGAAAAGGCTTTGCAGGTAATCCAATTTGGAAATGACGCCAACCAGACTGCCGCCAAAAAAATCGTTGTTGTGAATTTCACCGTCGGCGTCCGGCAGAAAATCGGGAGTGTCCTCCCAGTTTTCATGCACTGAGCGGTGGCCCACCATCCCCCGGGGATCCGGTACGGTGAGGCGGCAAAAGCGGTCGGGAAAGATCTGGTAGGTCACGCCCTCGCCAAACCAGACGGGCGCGGCATGGGTATCGTCATAAACCGTCAGCTGCCAGCGCTGCATTTCGTTTTCCTGGCAGTAGCCGTTTTTTCCGTACCAGATATAACAGCCGTCCTGCCTGATAAAACGAAAACCATACCAGACCAAGTCCGGCGACGGGGGAGCGGTATAGCTCCCATGGAAAACAGTGATATCACCCGGCTCCTCCGTGAGCGGCAGAATGACAGTGTCTGTGTGATCGAAAAACTCTTGAAAGGCAAGCAAGGAACACTCTATAAAGTGTTCCTCCTTGTCAGTGCGAAGCGTAAACTGAACCGAAGTGCCGCAGGAAACGGCGCCGAAAGGGGATTTGCAGCGCAAATCGCGGGATGAAAAGACCACAGGGGTAAGCTCCTTCCTTATTTTAAAAGGCTATTCTCGCCGATAACGGCGGTGCCAATCTCTTCCTTGGAGAAATAGCTGTTCAAAATTTCCACAGCGGTAGACGCCAGCGCGGCGCCGGCATCGCCCTTTTCAATGACGATGGCCACGGCAATCTGGGGTTTATCGTAGGGGGCAAAAGCGACAAACACACCGTTGTTGTTGGTGCCGCCGGTCTGCGCCGTACCGGTCTTGGCGGCCGCGTCCACTACGCAGTTGGAAAAGTAGGTGGAAAGGCTGCCGGTGGTCAGGTCGTGCATACCCGAAAGCACTGCCTGAAGGTTTTCGCTGCTGATTCCCACGGTGTTGGTGGGCGTCTCGTCATAGGTATAAACCAGATCGGAGTTGTCATAGGATTTGACGTTTTTCAGCAGGTGAGCGTTGTAATGAGCGCCGCCGCCTGCCAGTGTGGCAATATAATTGGCCAGCTGCAAGGGGGTAAACAGGTTATAGGACTGGCCGATGGCGGCCGTCAGCGTCTGACCGTCCGTCCACTCCAGACCGTTTTCCTCCGCGTATTCGGGGGAAGCAAGGGAACCGGCGGAATCGCCGATCTCAATGCCGGTGGGCTTCCCCAGACCAAACTGGGAGGCGTAATTGTCAATGTTGGCAATGCCGGTGAGGCGGCCCACCTCATAGAAAAAGTAGTTGCAAGAAACGGTAATGGCCTGGGAAACATTCACAAAGCCGTGGGTGCCGCCGGTGGAGCTGTAGATCCAGCAGGTGGGCTGGGGGCTGGAGTAGTAGGTGTAGATGCCCTTATCCTGTATTTTGGTGTTGGTATTGATGATGCCGGTCTCCAGTGCCGCCACAGCGGTGCAGGGCTTAAAGGTGGAGCCGGGGGCATAGGTGCCGTAAGTGGCTCGGTTAAACATGGGCAGAGCGGGGTCGCTGCTGAGCTTGTCGTAATCCTGATCGAAGGTGGCCAGGTTGTAGGTGGGATAAGAGGCCAGCGCCAGAATTTCCCCACTGCCGATGCCCACCACGGCGGCGCCGCCGCCGCGCTGAATCCCATCATTGGCGGTCATCTCGCTGATCCGTTTGGCAAGAGCGTCTTCCACCGCCTTTTGCAGGTCAATGTCAATGGTCAGCGCCACGGTGTTGCCGGGCTCTGGATCCTTGGTATACAGCTCACCGGTGGTTTTACCTTCGCTGTTGGTGGTAATGAGACGGGTGCCGTCCTTGCCGTGTAAATACTGCTCGAAGGCCTTTTCCACACCGTCTTTGCCCACCAGGGCGTCCATGGAGTATCCTTGCTTGGCCAGTTCCGCATACTCTTCCGCCCAAATGCGGCCGATGCGGCCCAGGATATGAGCGGCATCGGTGGTCTGATATTCGCGGGCGCTGGAGGTGCCGGTGACGGCGCCCAGATAGCTTCCGTCCGCGATCTGGGAGATAAGGTTCACGTCAATTCCGTCGGCCAGCACATAGGAATCGGGGCTGTCCAACAGTTTGCGGACGGCCAGCTCATAGCGAACGCTCAGGATCAGCCGGGCGTCCGTGTCGGAATAGGAGGCGTCAATGCCGAAGTCGCCGCGCATCTTGTCCACCATCTGGCCCGCGCTCAGTGAGGAAATGGAAAACTCCCGATCGCCCGTATACTTGGTAAAATAGGCGGTTTGAGATTCGGAAGAAGTGTCCAGCAGATAGGTAAAAGGAGCAGTGCGGCTGATGGGCAGATTGTCCGTCCAGGTAATGTTGTTGGACTGGCAAAGCTGCAAAAGGCGCAAAATGGCCGCGTTGGTGGAGGCGTTGCTATTAAAAACAGAAGCATCGAAGCTCAAGGTATAGGTGATGCGGTTGGACACCAGAACCTTGCCGTTGCGGTCGGTCAAAAGGCCGCGGGAGGCCTGCACCGTCTCTGTCTTGGCAGTGCTGGTAATGGATTTCGCCAGATATTCGTCGCCGTGGACGATCTGTGTGTTGTACAGCACCACCAGAAACGACAGAAGACAAGTCCCCAGAAAGCAAGCCAGGGTAATGAGCCTGGCATTGAAGCTGTGGGGCGTGCGGGGTGTGTGGGGCGATTTCAAAAAGACCCCTCCTTTCACTTGGGGAAATCAGTCCGTTTTGGTCTTGCGGTAAACGTGGTGAAACAGAAGATACAGTAGGGGCGACAAGACCATGGATACCAGAAGCTCCCGGCCCATCAGGCTTAAAATGCCCAGAGGGGAGCCGATGCTGTGATAGGTAAATATCAATGTATAAAACAGCTGCGTCACCAGAAGAGAGATGGCGGACACCAGAAGGGAGCAGAAAAAACCCGGGGCGATCAGATTTTTGGCGATGAGTGCCGAAAGAAAAGCGATCAGCACAAAATCCAGTGTGTAAAAACAGGGGATAGCCGCCTGCGTGGTCATGTCGCACAAAGCGCCGAAGACCAGACCGAAGGTGCAGCCGCCCTGCGGCCCTTCAAACGCGGCGATCACACCCACCAGCATGGGCAGCAAAAAAGGGTGCACTGACAGCACGCGGATATAGTTGAGGATCAGGCTCTGCACCAGCACAACAGCCAGAACGGCTGCGCCATACAAGGCCCATTTAACAGTAAGATCGCGCCTGCTCATAAAAAATCCTTTCCGCCAGCGGCAGCTTATTTGACCACATCAAAATGGGTGATAATAAAAACCTCGGTCAAAGAGGAAAGATCCACCTTGGGATCGATGATGGCGTACTGGGAAAGACCGGAATCATCCGTCTTGACCTCACCCACCGAGCCGATCACAAGACCGGAGGGGTAATAGCCGCCAAGACCCGACGTGACGATCAGATCGCCGTTGATCAGCGTCTGCTGGTTGGACAGATAGTTCAGCCGCAGCTGACCTGTGCTCAGCAGGGACAGATCGCCGGAGGCCACACCCACTTCGTTGGTGCGGAAGACCAGCGCGCCCAGCTGGGAAGAGGGGTCCACCACCGTGGTGACGGTGCACCAGTTCAGCCCCACCTGGGTCACAACGCCCACCAGATAGCCTTCTGCATTGATAACGCAGTCATTCAGCGCCACGTCCTGCTCGGTGCCCTTGCCCAGCGTCAGGATAGAAGCCCAGTTGGAAGCGCTGCGTTCGATGATGGTGGCCGACTCGTAAGAAAAGTCATGGCGCTGCTGCCGCAGGTTCAAAAGTGTACGCAGCCGCTGGTTTTCCTCGCTGTCCGCCTTGGACTGGAGGATATCTTCTTCCATCTCCGCAATCTGCTTTTTCAGCGCCTCGTTTTCCTGCTGAAGAGCGTCCACCTGGGAAAAACGCTCGCTGATGCCGGAGACCCAGCCGGTCACAGCCGATGCCCCCGCCCGGAAGGGATAGGTGACCACACCGGCCACGTTGCTCAGCGCGCTGGAGCCGGAGCTGAAGGCCGACAGCACACACAGCATCACCGCGATTATGACTGTGGCGAAGAGGATCCATATGCCGTTTTTAGAAAAAAACTTCTTCATGCTTCCTCCTCATTCAAAAAATGTGACACCGAACGTTTGCAGCATCCGGCTCAGCCGCAGCACGGGCAACCCCATGACGTTGAAGTAGTCGCCCTCGATCCGCTCCACCAGAAGAGATCCAAGCCCCTGCACACCGTAGGCACCGGCTTTGTCCATAGGCTCCCCGGTGCGGATATAGGCGCGCAGCTCCTGTTCGGAGGCGGTGCGGAAAAATACGTCGGTGGATTCCGCCTGGGTGATCCGCCGGTCGCCCTGCTGTACCGTGACGCCGGTGCAGACGGTGTGACGCCGCCCGGAAAGAGCTGTCAGCATGGCAAGGGCGTGGGCTTCGTCACGGGGCTTTCCCAAGCGCTGATTGTCCAAAAAGACCATGGTGTCAGCTGTAATCACAATGTCGTCCGGTTCCACAAGAGACTGCGCCGCCTCCGCCTTCTCCCGGGAGATGTAAGAAACGATTTCCGGCGGCGTCAGATGCTCCGGATACCACTCCTCCGCATTGGGATGTATAACAGTAAAATGATCCAGACCGATCCGATGCAGCAATTCCTGCCGGCGGGGAGACTGGGACGCCAATACAATTTGTGCCATAGGGATACCTTCCTTTTTACCGTTATCTGCCGGTGGAGCCAAAGCCGCCGGCGCCGCGCGGGGTGTCGTCCAGCTCTTCCACCACGGCCAACGCTGGCTGTACCACAGGCACCACCATCAACTGGGCGATCCGGTCACCGGGAGACACGGTGTAATCCGCGTCGGAGGTGTTCAAAAGCCCCACGCCGATCTCCCCCCGATAGTCACTGTCGATCACACCTACGCCGTTGGCCAGACAGACGCCCTGCTTGATGCCGAGCCCGCTGCGGGCAAACACCAGCGCCACATAGGCGGGGGAGGGCAGCGCAATGGCAATGCCGGTGGGGATCATCCGCCGCTGTCCCGCCGGCAGTACCACCGGCGCGTCCAGACAGGCGTAAAGATCCATTGCTGCCGCGCCTTCCGTGGCGAAGCGGGGGAAAGGAAAGTCAGTCCCAACCCGGGGCGACACAGCTTTGATTCGTAATTCCATAGGTTCTCCTGTCAAAAAAGTAATAACAAAAAGTATAATATATGAAGACAATAACAAAATGTATTCAATTCGGCCGGGAAATTAATCCACACCGCGGTAAAAGAGGCCCCGGGTCACGTCGTCGGGAGTAAATTCGTTTTCTCCCAGATAGCGGCGAAACACACGGACGCACTCCGCCGGAGACTCCGTAGTGAAACGGAGCCGGGCATAGGTGAGGCCCGCCTCCCGGTAGTCCGGGCGGTCGGCCAGAAACAGCGTCTTGCTGTTTTCCACCTCGGTGCGGCAGCCATAGGCCGGCAGCAGGGGAAAACGGGCTCCGGTACGGTCGGCAAGGGTGTTTTCCTCCTGACAGCGGCAGCGGCCCGCCGCGTTGCGGCTCAAACAGTTTTCCGTCAGCATCAAAGGCAGGCGGCCGTAGACAATGGCCTCACAGGGCAGGGGCTTGTTCAGGTCGCGGATCTGGGCGCCTCGCAGTTCAAAGGAAACGGTGGCGCTGTGAAGTCCCAGTTCCTTAAGAAAGGTGAGAGACCGGGAGTTAAAAACATTCAGCCCAAAGTCGCCGTGGCGGGTGAGGGGCAAGCCCTCCACCACAGAGAAGTGGCCCAGATTGCCCAGCGCCACGCCGGAAAGGCCGGGGCTCTCCTCCAGCTGGCGGCGAAAAGCGGCTTCATCCGCCGTGCGGAAAATCCGGGGCAGGACGGCGCAAAAGCGTGTCTTTCCGGCGTAAGGGGTCAGGTCCACACGGGAAAGCCACTCCAGGGGCAGGTAGATCATAGCCGGGCCGCAATTCACCAGCTCCTGCGTCAGCTGCTGAGGCGACGACAAAGAGCAGGTAAAGGCGGGGGGCGTCTGGGGGCCGGCCTCCGTCTGCGTAAAAGGCGTTTCATTAAAATGACGGCGGGCAGGCGGGGCCACACGCTGCCGGGCAAGAGCCTCCAAAGCGTTCCGGCGCAGCGCGTTCACGGAAGAGGCGGAAAGAGACAGTCCCGGGGCCACATCCACCTGGGTGTCCGTGGCGAAAAAGGCGGTGCCGCCGGTTTTTTTCAGACGTTCTCGCAGATCTTCCGGGGTAAGGGCGCGGCTGCGGGCCGCCTCCGGCATGTCGCCAGTGACGGTGACGTTGTGGCCGTCTCTGTCTGATGCCGTCAGGACGGCGCTGTGGTCGGGGATCACCCGGCAGGAAAAGCGGACGGGGATTCGCCGCCAATTTTCTTTTTCATAGGCGGCCCGGGCCGCAGCAAAGAGCTCCTTGGGCTCAGGGGCGTTTTCGGGGCGGGTGCCGAACATACCGGTGCCTTTTTTGCCCCGGTAGTACCAGTCTGTAAAACCGCTGCGGGAAAAAGCGTCGGTAAGCTGAGCAGTCTCTTCGGCGGTGGGAAGGCGCCGCTCCCGCAGCAAGCGGGCGTAAATGGCGGTGATCACCGCCACATATTCCGGACGCTTCATGCGGCCTTCCAGCTTGAGACAGGCCACGCCCATCTTCTCCATCTCTTCCAGATAGCGGGAAAGATTGGCGTCCTTCAGGCTGAGGGGATAGCCCTTGGGGCCGTCATTGACGCTGTACGACAAGCGGCAGGGCTGGGCACAGGTGCCCCGGTTGCCGCTGCGGCCGCCGATCATGGCGCTGAGGGCGCACTGGCCGGAGTAGCACATACAAAGCGCGCCGTGAACGAATACCTCGATCTCCGCGGGACAGTCCCGGCAGATTTGGGCGATTTCATCTTTGGACAGTTCACGGGCCAGCACCACCCGCTCTGCGCCCAGCCGGGCGGCGTAATTAGCACCCCCTAGGGTGTGCAGGCTCATCTGCGTGCTGGCGTGAACGGGCACGTCCGGCGCTGTCTCCCGCAAAAGGGACCATACACCCCAATCCTGTACCAAAATGGCGTCCACGCCGATGGCACTGGCATAGCGGGCGTCGTCCGCGGCGGCGAGAAGCTCCCGGTCGGTCAGGAGGGTATTCAGCGTCAGATAGACGCGCACGCCCCGCAGATGGCAGTAATCCAACGCCTTCTGGAATTCCTCCCGGGAAAAGTTTTTGGCGTTGCGCCGGGCGTTAAAAGAGCCAAAACCCATGTATACGGCGTCGGCACCGTTTTGCACGGCCGCCACCAGAGAGTCCCAGCTGCCGGCCGGTGAAAGCAATTCGATCATTTATCGCTTGTTCTGGGCCTTGAACAGCTCCCGCTTCACTTCGGACAGCTCGTTTTTGGCCTTGGTGGCTTCGTCCAGATAGGCCTTAAGCTGGTGGCGCAGATTTTCCGCCGCCTCCTGGGCCTTGAACAATTCGTCGGTGATATTGGCTGCCGTCAAAACGGCGGCGTCCGTCCGCCCCACATGGGCGGAGGAGAGGATCCCGTTCATCTTGGCGTCCACATAGGCACCCACTTTTTCCATGTAAGCGGCGCTTTCATCCGCCACAAACGTATATTCCTCTCCGCAGATACTGATCGTCATTCGGTTCGCCATAATACCCTCCTACAATATATGAAAAGTCACGTGTTCATTACCACATACCTATACATTATTTATTATAGCACAATTACAGGCGGGGTAAATGAGTTTCTGCCTAAATTTACAAATTTATAAAATCCTACAACCCCCGCTTTACGAAAAGAGAGTTTTCGTGTAGAATAAAGGGAATTAATAGGAAGGGAGCGCGTCGGATGAGCGGCTATATTTTGCACGAAGAAAAAGAAGACCTGGTGCTGCCGGCCGAAAAAGCGGACCGTCTGCTCAGCCGGGGAGACGGGGACGCCGCGCTTTTGTATCTGTGCCTTTTGCGCATGAACGGCGGCATTTCGCCCCAGGAACTGATGAAGCGCCTGAGCTGGAGCGAACTGCGCCTGGCCAACGGGGAGCGGATCTTGCAGGAGATCGGCCTTTTGCAGCGCAGAGCCGACAGCCTGCCCCCCGAGCGGGCGGAGGAGCGGCCGGAATACTCCCGGATGGAACTGGCGGATATGCTGGAGGGCGACGCCGGTTTTCGGATGCTGGTGCCACAGGTGGAGAAAAAGCTGGGCAAAGAGCTGAAAACCGCCGACTTACAGATCCTGGCGGGGCTTTATGACAATCTGGGCCTGCCGGCGGACGTGATCTTTCTTTTGGTGAATCACTGTCTGGAGCGGTCGGAGAAGCGGTACGGGCCCGGAAGATGCCCCACACTGCGGCAGATCGAAAAAGAGGGATATTACTGGGCGCGGCTGGAGCTTTTCACCCAGGACGCGGCGTCGGCCTATCTGCGGCAGTACCACGTTAAGCAGGGTCGATTCACCCAGTATATGCAGGTGCTGCAGCTGGGCGCGCGCCTGCCGGTGGAGAGCGAGGAGAAGTACATCGGCGACTGGATCGACAAGGGCTTTTCGCCGGAGGCGGTGGCGCTTGCCTATGATAAGACGGTGTTTTATAAAAAAGAGCTCAACTGGCGCTACCTCAACGGGATTTTGCGCCGCTGGGACGAGAGCGGGTGCCATACGCCCGAGGAGATCGCCCGGATGGATGCCCCCCGGTCCAGACCCGCCGCGGCGGCTTCCTCCGTCGGGGGGAAAAACGACTGGATGAAAAAATATATCAAGCGGTAAGGAGGGAACTCGATGGCTTACGATGGCAAGATCATGCGCCGCGCCCTGGCGCGGTATGAAGAGGACAAACAGCGCCGCCTGGAGAGCTATCAGGCCCGCCGCCGCACCGTTTATTCCCGCATTCCCCGCATTGGAGAGATCGAGCGGGAATTGCAGGGCACCATGTCCCGCATTATTGCCTCCGCCCTGAAGCGCGGCACCGACCCGGTGCCCGCCATCCGGGTGATCCGGGACCGGAACCTGGACTTACAGCGGGAGCGGGGGGAGCTTTTGACACAGCACGGCTATCCCATGGACTATCTGGAGGAAAAACCCAATTGCCCCCTCTGCGGGGACAGCGGCTACCGACAGGGCGGACCCTGCCGCTGTTTGCAGGAATACTATGCCCAGGAGCAGATCAAGGAGCTCTCCCGTCTGCTGGATATGGGCAAGCAGAGCTTTGACACCTTTGATTTCAAGTGGTATTCTCAGTGCGTTTCCCCGGAACAGGACGTTTCTCCCCGGGCCAATATGGAGCGCAACTTTGACGAGTGCCGGGACTACGCCTACCAGTTTGGCCCCAGAAGCGGCAATCTGCTGCTGTGCGGCGACCCGGGGTTGGGGAAAACGTTTCTCTCCGCCTGCATCGCCCGGGTGGTGAGCGAAAGCGGTTTTTCTGTGGTCTATGACACCGCCGCCCATATTTTTACTCAGTTTGAAAACGCCAAATTTCACCGGGAGAGCGACTATGACGCCGCCCCCGAGTCGGATGTGAACCGCTGTCTCCAGTGCGACCTGCTGATTATGGACGACCTGGGCACAGAGATGACCACCGCCTTTGTGCAAAGCACGCTGTATCAAATTATTAACACCCGGCTTTTGACGGGGAAAAAGACCATCATCAACACCAACCTGAATCCGGGCCAGATCGGCGCCCGGTATTCCGGCCAGATCCTCTCCCGTCTGGAGGGGGAGTATGAGGTCCTGCCATTTTTCGGCGAGGATATCCGGCGGCTGAAACGGGAACAGATGTAAAAGCGCAACAGATAAACGTGCAAAAAAGGAAGCCATGCAACGCATGGCTTCCTTTTTTGTCTGTCGGAGAGCAGAATCAGCTCATATTGTACTGAGCGGGATCGATACGGCCGGCGGTGATGCCGTAGGAGGCGCACAGACCCTTAAATTCCTGAGAACCGCAGAACCCGTCAAAGACCTGGGCACGGGTACTGATGCCGGAGGTGATATCACCGGCCCAGCTCTGCGCTTCGGCATCGCTTGGCTGGCGGTTCAGAAGTACATTGTAAAGAAGCTTGACATAGTCCACGTGGGAGAGATTTTTATTGAGCAACTCCGTGCTGGAAAAGAAGCCGGCGGCAGCCTCAGCGCCGGTAATGGCTCCGGCCTGCAGGTTGTTGACCCAGTTTCGCAGGCCGCCGACGTCGGGATTGCGACCCAAGCAAACCGTGTAAAGCCGTGTTACGAAGAAGTGGATCTCGCCCATGTCATAATCGGAAGGGACAATGCGGCCGGCGGTGATGCCGTAGGAGGCACACAGACCCTTAAATTCCTGAGAGCCGCAGAAACCGTCAAAGACCTGCGAGCGGGTATTGGTGCGGTTATAAATGCTGTCACTCCAACTCTTGATCTCGGCGGCGCTGGGGTCACGGTTCAGCAGGACCTTGTAAAGAGTGGTGACAAACTGCTCGGCAGTAGGATTTTGGGCCAGATACTCGTCGCTGGCGAAAAAGCCGGCGGCGGCCTGAGCACCGGTAACGGCGCCCGCCATCAAATTATTGGTCCAGTTGACAAGGCCGGCAGTGTCGGGATCACGGCTGAGACAGGTGTTGTAAAGCCGGGTGACAAAATACTGAGTGGGTGTCATTCCCGCGCCCATGTCATAATCCGCGGGATTAATGGAGCCGGCTGTAATGCCAAGTGTGGCGCAGATATTCTTAAATTCTTCCGACTGACAAAAGGAATTGAACGCGTCGGAACGGGCCATTCCGCCCGCGAGGGCCCTGACCCAGTTCTGCAGGCCGCTGTCGTCCGGTTTGCGGCCCATCAGTACTTCATACAGCGTGGTGACAAATTTTTCGTCGGTGGGACTGGTCTGCTGATATTCGGCGCTGGCAAAAAAGTTCGCGGCGGTTTCCGCGCCGCTGATGGCGCCCGCCTCCAGATTTTTATACCAGTTGTTGACGCCTGCCTCATCGGAGTCACGGCCAAGACAGATATTGTAAAGCCGGGTAATAAAGGTCAGGGTTCCAAGATTTAAATAGGGGATGTTGTTATACGCGGCATATCGGGCGGAACCGCTGTTTGGCATGGCGCAGATCGTGGCATAGGGACATTCGCTGAAAGGAAGCTCGGTGGAGTAACCTGTATTCATGTTGTAATCGATCAGAGAAGCAAGTACAGGGCAGTCACGGAACGAACTGGCAAAAAACCCGTCGCCAAAGGAAATGACCACCGTCAAAGCGGTACAATGACAAAACGCACTGCTCAGAACGTTGGCGCCCACCGGAATAGAAACCGCCTTCAAGTTGTTTGCCTCAACAAAAGAACCGGTCAACACCCGCTTAACAGTGGCGGGGATGTCATAGCCGGCATCGGCCTTTCCGGAGGGGTATGAAACCAACTCCGACTGATCGCTGTTGAACAAAACGCCCTGGGCATTAACGCTGAAAGATGAATTGCCTGCTACTACCGTATAACGCTGCAAGCCCGTCAGCGCGTTTTCCAGCGCGGGTGATAGAGCATAAAGCAGACCACTGCCCTGAGCGGTCACGCCGGCTCCGATGGAAACCTCCGTCACGGCGGCGCCATAGGAAAACCATGTGCCATAGGCATCAAAAGCCTCAGGAATGGTGCCATTGCCTGTCAGGGAAAGGACACCGTCAGAAGTGATGGTCCAGGTAATACCGCCGCCAGCGTCACCGGTGGCAATGACTGCATTGTCCGCGGCGAAAGCCACGGTGGGAACCAGCGCAAGAAACATGCAGATCGTGAGTAAAATGCCGATCAGTCTTTTTGATTTCATGTGCAAATCTCCTCTTTATTTTCAATCTTCCTCTTGGATTCTTTCCTCGGATGGACTGTGCCGAGCGGGCCCCGCTATTTTGCGCCTCCTTTTTTTTCCTATAATGGCATTATAATATATTTTATCGGGTGGAACAAGCTGGAGAAAATAAAAAAAGATGCGTTGATTTTGTGCACAATATATAAAATCAATAAATGACAGAGCTGTATTTCCGGCAAAAACGACACGACAATTGGCAATTAAATTGGTTTTTTCATAACAAAAAAGTGAGGGCGGGCATTTGCGGCTTTTGAGAGAGAATATCCGAAAATCAAAAAGGAGCCATGTCCAGCATGGCTCCTTTTGGGAAAAAACACAATAATGCGGCGACCTGGTCAGCTGCGGGGAAATAAAGAGTGAAGGCCGCCTTATATAAATTACCGATGCTTATTTTGCCTGCGTGGGATGCCAGAACGCCACAAAGGCGGACAAAAACTGCTATTTCAAGCGGAAGCATCGGGGGGCCAGACGGTAGATCAGCACATAGGACACCGGGATAAACACCAGTGTCAGCGCCATAACGCCCACGGTGAACCACACCGAAGCGGTGCGGACCTGTAGGCAGATATAGGCGGCCATGTAGATCAGCCCAGAGCAAAGGGAGTAGCCAAGATTCTTCTGGCCGCCGCCTTCCAGAAAAGGCTGAAAGATGTAGTAGAGCAGCAGCTGATACATATCAAAGAAAATGCTCAAAAGCGGAATGGTCACCAGCATGGGGATGTATGCCACCAAGCTTTCCGCCTGCCCGGAACACAGAACAAAGGCAACAATACCGCCGCACAGCAGCAGCGCCGGCAGCATATCCATCCATACCAGGCGCCGCAGCCGAATGCGGAAGTTTTGCAGCAGAGCGTCGCCCTGCCGGTAAAAACCGTACTTCAGCAGGCAGACGTCGCAGTTGAAAAAGAGGGACTTGCACACCCGCTGGCCAGAGCACATCAGGTACAAAATAAACACCAACCCCGGCATAATGCCGAAAAGGGACAGATCCTTATCCTTGAAAAAGAACAGCGCCGCCACACAGGCAGCCACTGAGAAACCGCCGATCAAGATCATTTTGACCCGCCATAGAAGGCGGTGCTGCCGTTTGTTTCGGGCAAAAAACAGGGCGTTGAGATATTCGTAACCCTTGAGATGCTCAAACTTATGGCTGCGAAGACTTTCGCTGGTGAAAGATTTCTCGTCCACAGCACTGCCATTTTTCCCCATTTCTTCCACTGCCAGACGGCCCTGCACCACCACCGCATAGGTCACGGTGCTGCGGGCCACATAGGTGTACCGGGGGAAACGCAGCAGATACCGCAGCGCAGGCAGAGATACCAGCGCCGCGGCGCAGGCCGTCAGCGGATGGGTGCCCACCGTCCAGATGGCGGGGATCTCCCGGCACAGCCAGATGAGCCCTGCCGCCGCCGGCAGACTGCCCATCAGGAGCCACAGCCCCACTTTGCCGCTGTGACCGATATTGAACTGCTTTTTGTCATAGAGCCACAGGCCCGCTGCCTCGCCGATGAGACGAAAGGCGGCCAGCTCGATCAAAAGCGACACAATGGGCCAGAAGGGCAGCTTGCCAAACAGGCACAGCCCGCCCCACAGCGCCGGCAGGAAATAGAGCGTGTCCCGCCCCAGCTTCAAAGCCATCTGCTGCAAGTAGTAAACACGGGCATCCGCCCGCATCAGATTTAAAATCACGTACTTGTCCTCGTTGACCTCCAGCCCGGTGGAATTGACAAAAGAACCGGCCAGTAGGTTGAAGCAAAAAAACAGCAGAAAAACGGTGGAACCGGAAATTGTCGTCTCGCCGGGAAACAAAATGTCTCCGGCCAGTTTGGCGGGAAAATACAGCAGCGCCGCCACATAGATGACTTTTTTCAAAAGACCGCCTACTATGCCGCCGATAAGCGACAGCACCTGGAAAAGACTTTTGATCTCCGAGGCGCGGTACAGAGAGGAGGGGACTCTTTTTCCCACCAGCGGCAGATGCTGCAGGCGGTAAATAAACCGGTTGACAGCCGCGGCTTTTTGGACCTGCCAGCCGATCAGCGCCGTGTTACGCATCACGCTCACCGCCCAACAGCTCAATGACCTGGTTTTCAAAGTCGGGAGCGTGGATCATCTCCTCTCCCACACCCCGCAGCTCGCCGTTGTTGAGGATCACGATCTCGTCGCAGATGTCGGAGGCAATTTGCAGGATGTGGGTGGAAAGAATGAGAATGTGGTTGGTCTTCATCTCCCGCAGCAGCTCTTTCATCTGGTGGGCGGCCACCACGTCAAAGGACGTCAAAGGCTCGTCCAACAGCACCACCGGCGGCTGCGACATCAGTACGCACAGCATTTGAAGCTTGTTTTTCATGCCGTGGGAATAGCCCTTGATAAGGCGGTACCAGTCGTCTTCCTCCAGCCCCACCATGGCCAGATAGGCCTCCACCGTTTTGGGCTGCCGAATCTTATCGTGATTGATGTCCAGATAAAATTTGACAAATTCCCAGCCGGTGAGGAAGTCGGGCAGCACGGGGGTGGCATAGACATACCCCGCGTCGCAGGCGATGGGGGCCAGATCGTCGCCCAGCAGCCGCACCTCGCCGCCGTCGGCCTTCAGCTCGCCGCTGATGCAGTTGAACAGCGTGGTTTTGCCGGCGCCGTTGCGGCCCAGCAGCCCGTAGATCTTCCCTTTTTCAAAAGAAAAGGACGCATCCGTCAAAACCTTTTTTTCCTCAAAGCTTTTCTGTAAATGACTGATTTGCAGAATCATGAATGGCTCCTTCCAAGTGTAACATATATTTTTTGGCGGCCAGGCCGCCGGCATAACCGGTCAGCGATCCATCTGCCCCCACGCAGCGGTGGCAGGGAATGAAAATGGGGAGAGGATTGCGGTGATTGGCCATGCCCACCGCCCGGCAGGCGCGGTCACGGCCGACGGCATGGGCCAACTGCCCATAAGAACAGGTTTGGCCGTAGGGAACGCGGCTAAGGGCGTTCCACACTTGCTTTTGAAAAGCAGTGCCCCGAGGGGAAAGCGGCAGCTCAAACACCTGCCGCTGCCCGGCAAAGTAGGCCGTCAGCTGTGAAACGGCCTCTTTGAGCAGTGGCGTGGACGGGAGCTGTGTTTCGCCTTCAGAAAAAGTCAGCGCCGTGAGAGCACCGTTTTCTTCGGTGATCGTCAGCGGGCCAATGGGGGACAAACAGGTGACAGACGGCATCAGACAGACCTCCTTGCCGCGGCGCTGTGAAGCAAAATCCGCAAAGTATATTTATTCTATCACACAGTTATGAAAATTGATAGAATTTCCTTCCTCAAGCGACAAAATATGGCGCCTTTCGCAACAGGGCAGTTCTACAATGGGGGACAAAGGAGGGAAAACTATGAGAAATAACCGGAAAGGGGATTTCCTGTCCGCCAGAGTGCAGTACCTGCCTGTGGCGCAGATCCGTCCCAATCCGCAGCAGCCCCGCAGCCGTTTTGACGAGGCAAGCATGAACGAACTGGCCGACAGCATCCGGCACTACGGCATTTTACAGCCGCTGACCGTGCGGCGGACGGAGCTTGGCTATGAGCTGGTGGCCGGCGAGCGGCGTCTGCGGGCTGCGCAGATGGCGGGACTGCGGGAGGTGCCGTGTCTGACGGCCAAAGTAGGGGAGGAGGACTCCGGACTCCTGGCTCTCATTGAAAATCTCCAGCGCCGCGATCTGGACTTTATCGAAGAAGCGCAAGCGCTCTCCCGGCTTATCGCCCGGTACGGGCTGTCCCAGGAGGAGGCGGCGGCCAAAATCGGAAAGTCCCAGTCGGCGGTGGCCAACAAGCTGCGGCTGCTGCGCCTTGCGCCGGACATCGTGGCCCTCCTGCGGGAAAACGGCCTTTCGGAACGCCACGCCCGGGCTCTGCTGCGTCTGCAAAGCCGGGAGGAGCAGGAAAAGGCCCTGCACCATATCATTGCCCACGGGCTGAACGTGGCCCAGACCGAAGAATACATCGAAAAACGCCTGCGCGACATAGAGATCCAGCCGCCCAAGGGGCGGACGACTTATATTATCAAGGATGTGCGCCTGTTCCTCAACAGCATTAACCGCAGCGTGGATCTTATGCGCCGCTCCGGTGTTCACGCCGACTGCGGGCGGCAGGACACGGAAGACGAGATTCTCTTGACCATTCGCATTCCCAAACGGGCCGCGGCCCAGTGATCGGACGCCTCCATATATCTTCGCCGCTCTTTCCCGGTTGTAACGAAATTGTAATGCATTTTTGGAGAAAATACCGTATACTGGTAAAGTATATCTTGTGCAGAGGCAATTCCAACCATCAAAGGAGAGGCATATGGAAGTGCAAAATGTGGATCAGACGGCCTTACATGAAGTAACAAGCGCAGACCCCGCGCCCTCCGGAAAAGGGAAAAAAATCGCTTTGATCGCGGTGGGAGCAGTGGCTGTGGTCCTTTTGGCAGGCTATCTGGTCTTTTGCCTGCTGGCAGCATCACGGCAGACGATCCTGCCGGGCGTTCGGGTCATGGACGTGCCGGTGGGCGGCATGACCACCGCGCAGGCATCCCAGGCACTGGACGAAAGGACTGACGCCTATTGCCGGGAAACAAATATCCCGCTGCTCATCGACGGCGAAGAGGCTGCTCAGGCATCTCTTTCGCAGCTGGGCGCCGGGGTGAGCGGACAGGACGCCGCCAAGAAGGCATATGACAGCGGTCACGCCGGCAACTTTTTCAGCAACGGCTGGCATTACATAACGGCTCTTGTCAAAAAGCATGATATTACCCCCCCGCTCTCATACAGCGCCTCCGGCGTGAAAGACGGGGCCGCCGCTCTGGCCCAGCAGCTGAGTTATGCCCAGACTGACGGCACATACCGGCTGGGGGAAAATGAGACCGACGGTTTTTACCTCGTCAAGTGCCGGGACGGCCGCACGGTGGACGCCGATGCCCTGGAAAAGGCTCTCACAGAGGCTTTGTCTGCGGGGCGCTTTGACGCGGTCGCCTGCGCCTACACCACACAGACAGCGCAGCCTCTGGATGTGGACGCGCTTTATGAAACCATTCACGGCGGGGCGATCAACGCCGCCTACGATAAGGCCACCGGCGGGCTGACAGACGGACGCCCTGGTGTGGAGTTCGATGCCGCCGCCGCCAAGTCGCTTCTGGCATCGGCCCAGCCGGGACAGGAGGTGCGTCTGGCCGCCACGGTGCAGTATCCGGAAGTGACCAAGGAAAAGCTTCAGGAGGTGCTGTTCCGGGATGTACTGGGTTCCTATACCACCTATGTCAGCGGCTCCTATGGGCGGCTGACCAATGTGAAGCAGGCGGCCCGCAACATCAGCGGCTATATTCTCAACACAGGAGAGGTCTTTTCTTATAACGCCGCCGTGGGCGAGCAGTCTGCCGCCACGGGTTTTTATCCCGCTCCCGGCTACTCGGCGGGTAAAACCGTCATGGTCTATGGCGGCGGCGTGTGCCAGGTGTCCTCCACGCTGTATTACGCCTGCCTGCTGTCCAACCTGGAAATCACCCTGCGCTACTGCCATCAGTTCGCGCCCAGCTATATCCCCTTTGGTTGCGACGCCACCGTCAGTGACGGCGGCTGCGATTATCAGTTCCGCAACGATACGCCTTACCCCATCAAGGTGGTGACGTACTACAGTTCCGGCAATCAGCTGACGGTGGAGATCCAGGGCACGAAGACCAACGGCAACTATGTGCGGATCATCAGCAAGACCCTGTCCTCCACGCCCTATGACGTGGTGTACGAGGAAACCGACCAGCTGGCACCGGGGGAGAAAGAGCTGGAGCAGTCGCCCTACACCGGCTATTATGTGAAAACCTACCGCAACATTTACAGCGAGGACGGAGCGCTGCTCTCCAGCACGTTTGAAGACAGCAGCGATTACGAGATGCGCAACGAGATCTATAAGATCGGCAAAAAGCTGCCGGATACCACACCTGCAGTCCCGGGAACCACCACCGCCCCCGCCGCGTGAAAGCCATAAAAAAGCAAGCCGAAACCTTTTGGGTTTCGGCTTGCTTTTTTATGCACAGGGTCAGCGGCAGAGGAAAGAAAACCAGCCTTCGCTGCTGTGGCTTTCCATAATGGCCCAGCCGGCAGCACGGAGACAATTTGCCACCTCCACCGCTCGGTCGTCGATGATGCCCGAGCAGAGGAAAAAGCCGCCTTCTTTCAGAAGAGGCCGCACCTTCCCGGAAAGGGAAATAATCACGTCCGCCACAATGTTGGCCACCACTATGTCATAGTCGCCGCCAAACTCCCGCTGCAGCTGCTGATCCGACAGCACATCGCCCCAGCGCACGGTGTAGCGGTCTTTGCCGATGCCGTTGAGGGCGGCGTTTTCATAGGCCACGCCCACGCATTTTTCGTCGATGTCGCACGCAAAGGCGTGCTCGGCGCCCAACAGCAGCGCCGCAATGGACAAAATGCCGCTGCCGCAGCCCAGATCCAGCACTTTTTCACCCCCGTGGACGTGGGCCTCCAGCGCTGTGAGACAAAGGCGCGTGGTGGCGTGGCTGCCGGTGCCGAAGGTCAGACCGGGGTTAAGGATCAGCGCCACCCGCCCGTTGTTTTCGGCTTTTTCCCATTCGGGAATCACCAGCAGGCGCTCCCCGATCTCCATGGGCTTGTAATACTGCTTCCAGTTGTTCTCCCAGTCGGCGTCGGAGAGGTTGGAAAAGGACAGCGCCAGCGTGCCGTAGTCGGGATGCTCTCCTTTTGCCCGCTCAGCGGCTCCCCCCACGGCGGAAAGAAGGCTCCGCCCCGTTTCGTCGTCCGTCACATAGAAGGTCAGGCGGCAGACCCCATGCTTCTGCGCCAGCAGGTCGTCATCCACATAGTCCCAGTATTGCTTGTTGTTTTCCAAAAAGTTTTGAAAATCCTGCTCGTCCTCAATCACCAGCGAGTCAATGCCAAGGGAGCTGAGCAGCGCGCTCACCGGCTCGATGCCGGCGGGCGTGGTATCCAGATGCGTTTCCAGCCAGTTCATATCATCACCTCAGCGTTTGCGGCCCAGATAGAAAAGGCCGATGGCATTGGGGCCGGTGTGGCTGCCCACCACAGGCCCCACATAGTTGGTAAACACCGTTTTTACACCGTAACGGCTGCGCAGATCCTCCGCCAGAAGACGGGCCTCCGTCTCGCAATCGGCGTGGGCAATAAATACAGGGGCGCCCTTTTGGAGATTGCCCTCCATGGAATCCAGCAGCTCCTTCAAGGCGGCCTTCCGGCCGCGGCACTTGGTCACCGGCAGCAGGTGCCCGGTATCGTCCAGATGCAACACGGGCTTTACGGACAGCATGGTGCCCAGCAGCGCCGTGGCAGCGGAGACCCGGCCCCCCATTTTCAGATAGTGCAGGTCGTCCACCGTGATCCAGTGGCAGATCTGGCTCTTTGTGTTTTCAATAAACTCCGCCACCTGATCGACAGATTTGCCCTGCCGCTTTTCCTCCGCCGCCAAATATAGCAGCAGTCCCTGGCCCAAAGAGGCGCTGAGAGAGTCAATCACATAGATACGGCTGTCGGGGTATTCGGAGATCAAATCCCTGGCCGCGATGACGGCGGACTGATAGGTGGTGGAAAGGGCGCCGGAAAAGCACACGCACACGATGTCCTTTCCCTGGGATAAAACCCGGGACATAGCCTCTTCAAAGGCGCCGATGTTCACCGCCGAGGTGGTGCCCAGCGTGCCATTGCGGAGCATATGGTAAAAAGCCTCACGGGACAGCGCCCGGCCATCCAGATAGTTGGGATAGTCCTTATCCGCCATGTGCACGGTCAGCGGCAAAACTTCCAGCGCCAGCTCATTGGCCATATAGTCGGTCAGATCGCAGCAGCTGTCGGTCATCAATACAAAATCGCGCATATCATTCCTTCCTTTCAAGGGAGATGGACTTATTTTATCATAGCTTGCCCATTTATGTCATCTTTTTTATTTGCCCACGCAAAAACGGGAAAAAATGGTGGACACCAGATCCTCCCGCAATTCTTTTCCGTTGAGCTCGCCAAGAGCCGAAAGCGCAGCCTCGGCGTCGGAGAGGACAGCGTCGGGGGTAAGCCCCTGCCGAAGCGCTGCCAAAGCCCCCTCCACCGCCTGCGCCGCCCGATGGACGGCGTCGGCCTGGCGTGGGTTGGTGAGGATCTGCCCCTGCGCCGGCGCGCCGACGGGGAAGAGAGCCGTCACGGCTTCTTCCAGCGCCCGGATGCCGCTGCCGTCTTTGGCACTGATGGAAACGGCGTTTCCCGCGCAGAGCGGCAGCGTGTGGGGGGTCAGGACTGGGGGCAGATCCGACTTGTTTAAAACAATCAGCGTTTTTCCTGCTTTGGCGGCAGCAGTCAGCGCCGCTTCATCCTCCGGCGACAGGGGGGAGGAGGCGTCCAGCACCACCAGCGCCAGTGCGGCGCGCTGCGCCGCTTCCTTTGCCCTTTCCACGCCGATCTGTTCCACCAGATCGTCCGTGGAGCGAATGCCGGCGGTGTCAATGAGCCGCAGCAAAAGCCCGCCCACCTGCACTTTTTCCTCCACTGTGTCCCGGGTGGTGCCCGCCACATCGGTGACGATGGCCCTGTCATACCCCAAAAGAGCGTTTAAAAGAGAGGACTTTCCCACGTTGGGGCGGCCCAGGATCGCCGTGGGCAGACCATTTTTCAAAAGGCGGCCCCGGTCAAAGGTGGCGGCCAGCTCCGAAAGCTGTTGCCCGGCGCTTTCCAGGGCGGCGGTGATCTCCGCCTCTTCCAGCGGGGCGATATCCTCGTCGGGATAATCCACCACGGCGTAAAACCGGGAAACAATGTCCATCAGCGTGCCATAAATACCGGCCACACGGCGGCTGAGCACGCCACTGAGTTGTCCCACCGCGTTGCGGGCAGCCTGATGGGTCTCCGCGTCAATAAGATCGGCCACGGATTCCGCCTGCATCAGATCCATCCGTCCGTTTAAAAAGGCCCGACGGGTAAACTCGCCGGCCCGGGCCTGTCGCGCGCCCAGCGCGAAAAGCGCCCGCAGCAGCTCTTGCAGCACCACAGGGGAACCGTGGCACTGAAACTCCGCCGAGTCCTCGCCGGTATAGCTGTGGGGGCCGGAAAACGTCACCGCCAGCGCATAGTCGATGACCTGTCCCTGGGCATCCAGCACCCCTCCGTAAACCAGCTGCCGCCCGGTGTGGGCCAAAAGCGGTCTGCCGTCCGCGGGGCGAAAGACCCGGTCGGCAAGGGACAAGGCGCCGTCGCCGCTGAGCCGGACGATGCCGATGGCGGACGGCACCGGGTTGGTGGCAATGGCGGCAATAGGTTCGGACATAGCAATACCTCCTGGGTGTTAAAAGACTTCATCAAAGACCGCAAAAATTTTGCGGCAGACGGGACAGTACCCCGCAGGCACTTCTTCCGCGTCCTTGAATTAGATCGTGCGGCGGGAAAAAATGCTTTTCTGGCTGTTTTCCCTGTCACAAAAAGACATATAAAATCGCTGAAAGAGGGTGGAGGTAAAATGGGGCTCAGCCGTTCCCACCGTCAGTTCACCGCCGCAATAGGGACAAAGCATAGGCGGCCTCCCTTCGTTTTTTTCATTGTAGCACGAAAGAAACGCAAAAGAAAGCCGGAACAGGCTTTGCCTGTTCCGGTTTGTCACTTTTTTAAAAGAACGGCTCTTACTTGATCTTTTCGCCGGCGGCTTCCTTGGCGGTGATCTCTTTCACAGCGTCCTTGTGAGACAGGTTCACGCGGCCCTTTTCATCGATCTCGGTGACCTTGACCCACATCATATCGCCGATCTTGCAGGCGTCTTCCACCTTTTCAATGCGGTGATCGGCCAGCTTGGAGATGTGCACCAGACCGTCCTTGCCGGGGGCCAGCTCCACGAAGGCGCCGAAGGTCATCAGACGCACCACGCGGCCATAGTACAGAGCGCCCACTTCGGGCACGAACACGATGTCGTCGATGCACTTCTTGGCGGCGTCGCAGGCAGCGGCATCGGCGGAAGCGATGCGAATGGTGCCGTCGTCTTCGATGTCAATCTTGGCGCCGGTCTCGGCCACGATCTTCTGGATCACGCTGCCGCCCTTGCCGATGACGTCACGGATCTTTTCGGGATCGATGTGGATGGTCACCATCTTGGGAGCATACTTGGAGACTTCGGTACGGGGTTGAGCAATGCAGGGCAGCATGATCTGATCCAGAATCTGGCAGCGGGCGTCATAGGTGGTGTCCAGAGCTTCCTTGATAATGGCCATGGTCAGGCCGTCGTTCTTCAGGTCCATCTGGATGGCGGTGATACCCTTCTTGGTACCGGCCACTTTGAAGTCCATCTCGCCGTGGAAGTCTTCCACGCCCTGGATGTCGATGAAGGTGGTGAAAGAACCGTCGTCATCCTGGATCAAGCCGCAGGAAATGCCGGCCACGGGCGCCTTGATGGGCACACCGGCGTCCATCAGAGCCAGCGTGGAACCGCAGATGGAGCCCTGAGAGGTGGAACCGTTGGAGGAAACCACTTCGGACACCACACGGATGGCATAGGGGAACTCCTCCACGGAAGGGATCACGGGCAGCAGCGCGCGCTCTGCCAGAGCGCCGTGGCCGATCTCACGGCGTCCGGGGCTGCGGGCCGCCTTGGCCTCACCCACGGAGTAGCCGGGGAAGTTGTAGTGGTGCATATAGCGCTTTTCAGTCTCTTCCCAGATGGTATCCAGCCTCTGGTTGGCGGAAAGCGTGTCCAACGTGGTAACCGACAGCACCTGGGTCTGACCGCGGGTAAAGAGGCCGGAGCCGTGGACACGGGGAAGAACGCCCACTTCGGCGGCCAGGGGCCGGATCTCGTTCTTCTGACGACCGTCCACACGGTGGCCCTGAAGCAGCCATGCCTTGACAATCTTCTTCTGGAACTTATAGGTGATCTCGTCGAGATATTTGTCCATGTCGGGATACTCGTCCAGGAACAGCTCATGCCACTTTTCGATCAGCTCGTTCCAGCGTCCCTCGCGGACGTTCTTGTCGTCGGTGTCCATGGCGGCCTTGGCCTGATCCATGGTGGCGTCCACGATCTTGTCGAACAGCTCCTGGTTGAAGTCGGCGTGGGGATAATCGAACTTGGCCTTGCCAATCTCGGAAACCATCTGATTGATGAGAGCGATCTGCTTCTGGTTCTCTTCATGAGCGGCCGCGATCGCGTTGTACATGATCTCGTTTGACACCTCGTTGGCGCCGGCTTCGATCATGACGACCTTCTTGCCGGTGGAAACCACGGTCACGTCAAGATCGGAGACCTTGCGCTGCTCGCTGGTGGGATTGAACACCAGCTGGCCGTCCACCAGACCCACCTTCAGGGCGCCCACAGGCCCGTTCCAGGGAATGTCAGAAATGGAAAGAGCGGCGGAGGTGCCGATGAGGGCCGCGATCTCGGGAGAGCAGTCGTGATCCATGCTCATCACAGTGCACATCACGGCCACGTCGTTGCGGAAATCATAGGGGAACAGGGGGCGGATGGGGCGATCGATAATACGGGAGGTTAGAACGCCTTTTTCGCCGGGACGGCCTTCGCGGCGGTTAAAGCTGCCGGGAATGCGGCCCACGGAGTACATCTTTTCCTCAAAGTCCACGGACAAAGGGAAGAAATCCACGCCGTCGCGGGGACGGGCGGCGGCGGTAGCCGTGCAGAGCACGGAGGTCTCGCCATAGGTGACCATGACGGCAGCGTTGGCCAGCTCGGCCAGCTTGCCGACCTCCAGCGTCAGAGGACGGCCGGCAAGCTCCATCTCATATTTGTGATAATGGGGATACTGGCGATGGGTAATGATAGTTGACATAGTTTGACTCCTTTTTTATTATCAGCATGACGGGAGCCTCCTAAGCAACTCTTTAGCACTTGATGCTGCGTCCGAACCGTCGGGCGTATCATCAACTGCTAAATGAGCTGTTTGGCTCCCCATGCCATGTATAAACCGGTTGTTTTGGAGAAAAAAACGAACAAGCGGAAGCCCTGTCAGACGGCGGGGCGGCGGGGAATAGGAAAAGGCGCGGAGAAAGAGAGCCTTTCTCCGCGCGGTATGAACTTACTTACGCAGACCCAGCTTGGCGATCAGAGCACGGTAACGCTCGATATCCTTCTTGGCCAGGTAGTCCAGCAGACGACGGCGCTTGCCGATCATCATCTGCATACCACGACGGCTGTGGAAGTCATGGGGATGGACCTTCAGGTGATCGGTGAGCTGGTTGATCCGCTCGCTCAGGATAGCGACCTGAACTTCGGGAGAACCAGTGTCGTGTTCGTGGGTGCGGTTGGCCTCGATAATAGAGGACTTCTGGTCTTTGAGCATCATAATGTGTTTCCACCTTTCAAAAATGGGTGCCCACGGTCTGAGTGCCGGGATGGTGAAAGTCCACGGGACTAAGGCGGGGGCGATATTCTTGCACGATAACGTACTTGTAAATAATACCACATCCAAACACGGTTGTAAAGCAATAATTTACCGCATTTGCGGGAATTTTTATATGTTTGAGAGAATCACCGATAAAAAACCGGCTGTACGCCGAAGCCGTACAGCCGGGATCGGTCACGGACTGATGTGAATGGCGGAGACCGGGCACTGATCGGCAGAAGTCTGTACCGCCAGGCGGTATTCCTCCGCCACATCGCCGGAAACAGCCAGCGCCGGCTCACCGGGCACCATGGAAAACACGCCCGGACACAGCGCCGCGCACGCGCCGCAGCGAATGCAGCCCTTGGGCCGCACAGTCACATGCATGAAAACCACTCCTTTATATTGACACCCACAGTATGTCGCGAGGAGTGGACATTTATGCACGGTACCGATGGTATGGACAGTACCGATCAAACCTCAATACCCAGCGCTTCAAACCGGGAGATCAGACCGTGCCACGGATGGGGCGCATCGTCGGGCATCTGCGCCAGATCATAGCCGGGGTAGTCATTGCCCTCAATGATGCAGGGGCCGTTTTCGCCCATGGCGATGTCCCAGCCCACATATTTAAATGCGGGATACCGCCTGGCCGCCGTCAGCGCCAGCTCCTTCACCTCTTTTGCCAGCGGCAGATGGCAGCCGATGAGCTTGATGCCGGTGGTGGGGTGGAAATTGTACTTGTTCAGATCCTCATCATGGCCTTGGCCGCAGATGACGCCGTTGTCCAGATCGTACATACAGGTGATGCCGCCACGGCCGGTGTTGTCGCAGGGATTGCCGCCGGTGCCGAACTTTACGGCGGAGTAGACCACATGGGGCTCGCCGTCTTTCACAAAGGTGGCCACACGCACGCAGTTGATGGAGTCCGGGTGAATGCGGGCGGCGTCGGGATGCTGGTGCACCACTTCCTCCAGAATGCCGAAGCGCTTGTCCGGCCGCTTTACATATTCGTACAAAGCCGCCTCGTTCGCGAAATCCTTCACATACAGCTTTTCAATGCCGGTGCCGCAGTCGCCGTCCACCGGCTTTGCGATAATGGCGTCCTTGCTGCCGAGAAACTGATGAAAAGCGTCAGCGTCCATGCCCTCCACCTTCACGGTGTCGCGGTGCATTAGGTCGCCAAAACGCTTGGCAAATTCGTTTTTATCATTGAAAATGTAAGACATATCCCGGGGATTCACCCGTTTGACAAAGGCCGCCGAGCGGACACGAGTGAGAAAGGTGGAGCGCTCCTCAGCGTTCATATTGTAAAACTCGCACATCAGATAGTCCGTGGGGCCCGCGCCGTACTTATAGGAACACCACAGCAGATCCCAGAACAAAAGAGAGGCGCTTTTGCCGCACTTGGCGCTGGCCTTGGCCGCCGCGTCGTGAAAACGCTGGAGCTTGATCCCTTTGGAGACCTGACGCATAGAACTGATTTTCATAAATGTACTCCCATCCGCGGCAAAATGCCGCCATGCAGAAATAAACCGATCCCTATTTTTCTTTCATTATAGAAACAGGCCGGAAAAATGTCAATGAGCATATTATGGGAAGAATTTGCCAAAAAGAAACCAAATTCCAGGCAAAATAAATGGAAAATTCTTAAAATTTATCCTGCAAAAAGCAAAACTGAATTCTGCCATTAGCCCCGATGAAAGAGGGACGGCATCTGGCCGGCCCTTAAAAAAATGTGCTTGACAGGGTTCTGGCATATGTATATACTGTATATACTTGACATGAACAGAATGGGTGGTGCGGCTTGGATATTATTATCAGCAATGCGGACAGCCGGCCGATCTACGAACAGATCTATGCACAGATCAAGGACGGGATCGTGGCGGGAGATTTGAAAGAGGGAGAGCTGCTGCCCTCCATCAGGACGCTGGCAAAAGATCTGCGGGTCAGCGTCATCACCACCAAACGCGCTTATGACGAGTTGGAGAAAGGCGGGTACGTCCACACGGTACCGGCCAAGGGCTGCTATGTGGCCGAGCGCAACCCGGCGCTTGTGCGGGAGGAATATCTTTTGCGGATCGAAGAGCATCTGCGGGAGGTGGCCCGCCTGGCGCCGCCCTGCGGACTGACGGAGGACGACATCTTGGAAATGCTGCGTTTGATGAATCAAGGAAATCAAGGAGAAGAAAAATGAGTGGTTTGGAAAATGCCATTGTGGTGAAGGACCTGTGCAAGAGCTATCCCGGCTTTTCACTGCGGGATGTGAGTTTTTCACTGCCCGCGGGCAGTATTTTGGGTCTGGTGGGGGAAAACGGCGCGGGGAAAAGCACCACCATCAAACTCCTGATGGATGCCATTCACCCGGACGCGGGGACGATCCAGGTGCTGGGAACAGACACCCGTGACCCCGCCTTCAGCCGTTTAAAGGAAAAGGTCGGCGTGGTGCTTGACGAGGCCTATTTTCCAGAAGTGCTGACCGCCCAAAACGTGGAGCAGGTGATGAAAAACACCTATACCAACTGGAATGGGGAGACATATCACCGGTATCTGGAAAAGTTCCGCCTGCCGGACAATAAAATCTTCAAGAATTTTTCCCGGGGGATGCGGATGAAGCTGGCCATTGCCGTGGCGCTGTCCCACGACCCGGAGCTGCTGGTGCTGGACGAAGCCACCGGCGGGCTGGACCCCATGGTGCGGGAGGAGATCCTGGACATTTTCAACGAGTTTACCCGGGAGGAGAGCCACTCCATTCTGCTCTCGTCCCACATCGTCAGCGATTTGGAAAAGGTCTGCGATTACATCGCCTTTCTCCATAACGGACGGCTGCTCTTTTGCGAGGAGAAGGACCGACTTTTGGAGGAGTACGCCATTGTGCGCCTGCGGCGGTCAGAGCTGGAGGCGCTGGAGAGCACGGCGGTGGTGGGGAAAAAGGTCACCGACTACGGCGCGGAGGTATTGGTGAAGCGCGGCGGCGTTCCAGCCTCCTTTGCCCGGGAGCATCTGACGCTGGAGGACATCATTTTGTTTTTGGCAAAGGGGGAGGACAACGCATGAAAGGGCTGCTGCTAAAGGATTTTTACACCATTTTTAAGCAAACGAAAATTTTTCTTATTTTGATTATCGTCTTTTCCGTCATGCCAGGCTATAACATGGCGGCGTTTGCCATCATGTATGCGTCGTTTCTGCCGATTACGGCTCTTGCCTATGATGAGCGTTCCAAATGGGACACACTGGCGGCCATGATGCCTTATTCCCACCGCCAGCTTCTTATGAGCAAGTATGTACTGGGTTACTGTACCATGGCGGGGGCCGCGGTGCTGGCGTTTATTGTGCAGACGTTTTTGGCGGCCATGCGCCACCGGGCACTGGCCACGGAGGATTGGATGGCATTGGTGATGGTGATGTGCATCGCCGTTATCATGCAGGCGATTTTGCTGCCGGTGATGTTCAAAGTGGGCGTGGAAAAGGGGCGGCTGGTCTTTTTTGTGCTGGTGGGCGGCATCGTACTGGTGGGTACGCTTCTGGGCAGCCGACTGGCAAGCGCCCTGGAGAGCGCCACGGCGCTGCGCCTTTCCACTATGCTGCTGGTGCTGCTGGCGGTGGCAGTGGCGGTTAATGTGATCTCCATCGCCGTTTCCGCCCGTATCTACCGGACCAAAGAGGTATAAAAAGAAGAAAAGAGAGCTGCTGCCATTAGGCAGGTGTCCGCAAAACAGAAAACTCCTGCTTGCATTCTCGCAAGCAGGAGTTTTTCATAAAACCCACAACATGGGGAAGCCATATACACAAGCGCACCGTTGATTTTTAGAATCGCTCCGTATTTTCAAACTGTTACCTCGTCAAACAGAAATTTGAAGCAGTAGCTGCACAAAATAATTGCACATAAAACTTTGCAAAAAAGCTTGACAAGAAAACTTGGCGTGCATATAATAAGGATGTCAAGAAAACTTGGCAAAACAATTAGGAGGTATTGATGTGAATAAAGAAGATATTCTGGAAAAAAGCCGCAAAGAAAACAAAAACAAAGACATTGCCGAACTGGAAGTAATTGAGCAGGCAAGCAATATTGCCGGACGAGTGGGAATGCTTTTTTGCTGTGTAATTGCCGTATTGGAGGTCATCTTCACCGGTAAACCGAATTTGAGCACTTGGGCCATCTATTTCAGCATACTTGCGACGTTAATGCTCGTGAAGTATATCAAATTACACCGCAAGCATGAATTGTGGATAACCGTCTTATATATTGCCTGTTTTGTTGGGTTCTTCGCAGCGTATATTTTGAAATTAGCAGGGGTAATAAGTCTATGAACGAAGCGCTGATATTAAAAAACCATCTGAAAAAAACACGAACAGAAAAGGAAATGTCTCAGGCTGAATTGGCGGAAATGGTTGGCGTATCCCGTAATACAATCAGTTCCATAGAAACCGGACAGTTTAATCCGACCGCGAAATTGGCATTGATTCTCTGTATTGCACTTGATAAAAAGTTTGAGGAACTGTTTTACTTTGATTAGGAGCATGAGCATTCCCTAAATTCGAGCTTGTCAGGTTGTTCTCTGCTGTTGATATATCTTGCAAAATAAGCGGGCAAAGTATGAAAATTGCTGCGAATGATGCATCATTCGCAGCAATTTCTGTTTTACAGCCACCCGCCGTTAGGCAGTGGCTCTCTTTTTGTAAGATGAAATGGAAATAAGATGAGGTAAAAAGATCCTTTACAGAGTTTGCAGATACGCCTGCACAAAGTGGGAAGCCACAGCTCCGTCGGCCGCGGCGGTGACGATCTGCCGCAGGGGCTTGGTGCGCACGTCGCCGGCGGCAAACACCCCCGGCACACTGGTGCGGGTGGTCTCATCGGCTACAATGTAGCCCTGTTGGTCCAGCTCCACCTGTCCCTTTACCAGCGCGGTGTTGGGGTCACGGCCGATGGCCACAAAAAGACCGTCCAATGGCAGCGTGGTATGGGCGCCGGTGACTCGGTCCGTGAGGGCAAGACCTGTCAGTTTGTCCCCGTGGAGCAGCTCGTCGATTTGTGTGTTCCAGATAAATGTCAGATTGCCCGCCTTTTCCAGCGGATCGAGATAGACCTTTTCCGCCCGCAGGGAGTCACGGCGGTGGATGAGGTAGACCTTTTCGCACAGCTGTGAAAGCGTCCTGGCGTCCTCTGCCGCGGAGTTGCCGCCGCCGGCCACCGCCACGGTCTTGCCCTTAAAGTACATACCGTCGCAGGTGGCGCAGTAGGCCACGCCTCGGCCCACGAGGTCCGCTTCGCCGGGAAGACCCAGCTTCCGAGGGCCGGCTCCGGTGGCCAGGATCACGCTTTTGGCCAGCACCGTGCCGCTGGAGGTGACCACACGCTTGGGGTTTTCCGAAAGGTACAAGGCGGTGACCTCCGCAAACTCGCTGACGGCGCCGAATTTCTCCGCGCCGGAGAGCATTTTCTCCGCTAGGTCAAAGCCGTCAATGCCCTCGTTAAATCCGGGGTAATTTTCCACCTGGGTGGTGGTGGCCATCTGACCGCCCGCACTGAGCATTTCCAGCACCAGGACGGAAAGCCCTGCCCGGGCGCAGTAAAGTGCCGTGGAGTAACCGGCGGGGCCGCCGCCGATCACCACTGTGTCATAACTTCTTTCCATGATACGCCTCCTGCGAAATGACAGCGCCTACAGTGCGCCCTGCTCCTGCAGCCATGCCTCCACCTGCGCCTGAGACGCGGGAGCCACCAGCTTTTCGCCGTGGCCGCCGTTCATATAGACATACAGGGTGGGAATGGTGGAAGCATCCAGCTCCTGGGCCAGCTCCGGCTGTTCGTCAACGTTGATCTTGCCGACGGTCAGATGATCTCCGAATTTTTCCGCCAGACGGTCCAGCGCCGGGGAAAGGCGGCGGCAGTAGACGCACCAGGGCGCCCACAGATCAATGAGAATGGGCTCCTTGGCCTGCTCCACTTCCTGATGAAAGCTTTCTTTTGTAATATTTTTGATCATATATCGTTCCTCTTTTCAAAAAGAATGGTGTTGCGGCAACAAATGGCTGCCGGAACAAATGCCCTGTGTTTACTGTAACTATATCAGTAACAGTTGTGCCTGTCAATAGGGAAAACACAAAAAAGGATAAAATTTTTTATTTTGGCCAAAAAGGGGAAAAGTGATCGATATAGAAAAAGATACAAATACCACTGGACTATATAAGATGTTTCTGATAAAATAAAAGAACCGGCAAAAACGCTTTGCCGACGGAAAAAATAGAAACAGGCCCCGCCAAGCGGGCGCGACAGTGGAAAGGATGATCGTTATGAAATTTTATGAATGCAGTCATTGCCACAACATCATTGCCTATGTCAAAAGTTCCGGCGTGCCGGTGGTTTGCTGCGGTGAGCCCATGAAAGAGCTGATCCCCAACACCACGGAAGCGGCAGGGGAAAAGCACATCCCCGTTATCGCGGTGGAAGGCAGCAAGGTGACCGTCACGGTGGGAGAGGTGGAACATCCCATGCTGGACGCCCACTATATTATGTGGATCGCGCTGGAGACCAAGCAGGGCAACCAGCGCAAGGATCTGCACCCCGGCGAGAAGCCCAGCGCGGTGTTTATGATGGCCGAAGGCGACGAAGTCGTGGCCGCGTACGCTTACTGCAATCTCCACGGGCTCTGGAAGGCCTAAGCCAGCTTTGCAAAAACAAAACAAAAAGGGCTGCCTGACAACAGGCAGCCCTTTTACCATGCTTACAGGGAGCAGCTGACGCGTATTTCCTCAAAGGGGCGCCCCGGCTGCTGCTGAGGCAGATGGGGGCCCAAATGCTTTTCCATAAAAAACTGTGTGGTACCAGCGGCCAAATTTATACCCGCAGAAGTGAAGCTGTCCGGCCGCCCGGCAGCCCAGCCTGGTATGAAATGCCACGCTGTCCGCCGTCAGATACTCGTCCGGTTGTTCCAAATAAGCGATGCTGGCGTTTACGTTTAAGACGCCCTAAGCCAGAAGACATTCTTTCAGCTTTTCATACAGGCGGCGGCCCAGCCCCATTCGCTTTTTCTTCTTGTCCACATAGATGGAAGACTCCACGGCCCAGTCATAGGCCGCCCGTGTATGAAAGGCGCTGGCATAGGCATACCAAGGATCTGACCCTCGTTTTCCGCAACCAGATAAGGATACCTTTTCAATACACGGCGGATGCGCGCGGCAAATTCCTCTTCGGTTGGCAACTCGTATTCAAAAGTAATGGCAGTTTTTCGCACATAGGGCGCGTAAATTTCCAAAAGTCTGGGTGCGTCGGCTTCGGCAGCTGTCCGAATCGTTATGGAAGCGGCATGCATAAAGAGAATCTCCTTTCCTTTCTCATTGAATGAGCGAAATAAACATCATAATTTTTCTTCCACTGATAACCCTCATGTACAAGTGCAAGGTATACTTCACTATCAATTTGTTCCAGAAGGACTTCTGCAATTAAACGAAAATATTCTGGTCCAATGACTATGCCATTTGAGGTTTTACCATAGCTATATAACAATCCCAAAAATCAACCGCTCGAATCAGCCGAACGGTTGATTTTTTTATTTGGCTGATGCCGTATGATAGAACGCAGGAGATGATCATATGGAAAACTTAATGAGCGTCAGTCGTTTGACGAAAAGCTTCAAAGAGAACAAAGTGCTGAATGACGTCAGTTTTGATGTACATCAAGGAGAGGTCCTGTGTATTCTGGGCCCCAACGGCGCGGGGAAAACCACAACCATCAATATTCTCACCGCCGCACTCGGAAGCGACGTCGGCGAAATAACTTACAAAGGCCGTCCCATCGGCCGGCAGCTGCGCGTGTACAAGCAGGCGCTCGGCATTGTGCCGCAGGATCTTTCGCTGTATGAGGAACTGAGCGCGGAACAGAATCTATCCTTTTTTGCTTCGCTGTATGGATTGTACGGAAGTAAACTCAAAAATGCAGTTGACGGAGCGCTGGTGTTCGCCGGTCTTGACGACCGGAGACGCGACAAGGTCAAAAACTTTTCCGGCGGCATGAAAAGGCGGCTCAATATCGCCTGCGCCATCGCGCACCGGCCGGAGCTCGTCATCATGGACGAACCCACCGTCGGCATCGACCCCCAGAGCCGCAATTACATCCTCGACTCCATCAAAAAGCTCCGTGACGAGGGCATGACCGTGATTTACACAACGCATTACATGGAGGAGGTCGAGGTAATTTCCTCCCGTATCATCATTATGGATCATGGTTCCATTATCGCCGAGGGGACCAAGGAAACTCTCAAGGAAGGCATTGAGAATGAAAAGAAATACACCATCGACATCGAGGAAAACGGGAAAATTTCGCACGACGAGTTTTTCGCGGTGGAGGGCGTAAAATCGGTAAAGATTGAGGGCAACACAATCGAAATCACGTCGCTCAAAGGCATTGAAAACCTTGACAGGATTATCGCGCTGCTCTCTAACCGCGGCGAAAAAATCAAAAACATTACCAGTGAAAACGCAAGTCTTGAGACGGTCTTCCTGAAGCTGACCGGACGCAAGCTCCGCGACTGAGGAGGAGATAAGAATGCGACGTTTTCTTTCCATTTTCAAAATGGACCTCACCAATCTTTTTAAAAGCCCGGTTATTGTCGGGTACAACACGCTGTTTGCCGCGCTGATTATTCTGATCATGGGCTTTTTGACCGACGGCAATTACGCGGACTCAAGGGACGCTTTTCAGTATTACGCCGTCACCATGCTTGTCTATGGCATGCTGAACGGCGCGATGACGGCGTCCAACTGCTTTATGGAGCGCGACATCAAGCGCCCGAACCTCCGAATCATTTACTCTCCCGCCGGCAGCTTTCCAATTTGGTTTTCGAAAATTTTGGCGTCCTTTGTCTTCGATATCGTTCTGCACGTTTTGCTCCTTGCGGTTTTGTGCCCAATCCTGCATGTCACGCTTGGCAGTAACCCACTCTATTTCATTGCACTGATGGCACCGGTCGAGTTTGCGGCAGCCGCATTGGGTACATTTTTCTGCTGCATCTTCCACTGTGAGGAGACCACCAGCACCCTGCTGAGCTTAACCGTCAGCGTGCTCTGCATTCTGGGCGGCACATTCTTTTCGCTTGACGGGCTGGGCCCGGCGCTTGCCTTTATTTCAAAGCTCTCGCCGGTAAAATGGCTCAATGAAGCTTTCTTCACGGTTGCCTGTGATCACAGTCTCACGCTTTTCTGGCCGGTGTTTCTCGGCGCAACTGTCGTTTCGGTATTGCTCGTTCTGGGCTGCCGCCTCTTTTTTAGAACGGAGGATTACCTATGAGAACCTTTTTGGCTGTATTTAAAAGCAACTGGCTCCGTACCGTTCCACGCATCGTATCCCTGGCCGTCTTTACGGTGTTTACATTGATCACCGTCCTTTTTTCCGTCTATGTGACCGGCACGCAGCAGGTAAAGGCACACATCGTTTTCATCCAGGAAAACGGTTCGACAGCCGCGCCGGAGAGCTCGCAGGCCCTGGACGTTACCGTTATGTCTGAGAAGCCGCCGCGCTCCAGCCTTGTTGAGCAGAAATACGACGCGTATGTCACGGCGAACGGCAACGGGAACTACCAGATTGAGACGCTCCGCAGTGACAATTTTAAAAGCATGCTGCTGCTTTTGCTCGAAAATCCCAGCGCCAATATCTCTGGAATTCAGTCTGAGCGCGGAGTTGGCGTGAACATCATCGGGTTTATGATGATGTTTCTGCTCATGATCGCTTTTTTCAATCTTTTTGCCTTTGCCGACGACAAGGAACAGGGACAACTCAGACGGATTGCCGTCGCTCCGGCCTCATTCGGCTGGTATCTCGCGGCGCACTGCGTGTATTGCCTGTTCATGCTGCTGCCAGAATATCTGTTGCTCGTTATTCTGAAGCTCTGCGGATGGGATATCGGCTTTTCCCTTTTGCAGTACGCGTATCTGATGGCGGTGCTGGCCTTCCTGGGCATTTCCTTTGCACTGCTCCTGAACACACTGATCAAGAAGCCGGACAACGCGAATATGCTTGGCAATTCCGTAACGGTGCTGACGTCCATCCTCGCTGGCAGCTTCTACTCCTTCAGCAAAAATAACGCCGTACTGGACGGCATCATAAAGGTCATTCCGCAAAAGGAACTGATGAGTTTCGCGGAGAGTCTGCAAAACGGCAGTGCCGCGGAACATATGGGCTCCATTGCTTATGTCGTTCTATTCGCACTTGCCATGTTTGTCTTTTCCTGTGCCGTTTTGCGTCGGATGTATGTAAAAAAAGTATGAGACGCGGAGCGCGGCTTGCCATTGCCATCCAATAGGATTACAATGGTTCTAAAAGTACCTATATAGGTGAATGATATGAATTTTCCCTTAGATACGCTGCTTCTTTCTACAAAACTGAAAATACCGGCGCCGCGGAAAAACTATGTGGTGCGCAGAGCTTTGTTTGAAGAACTTTCGAAGTGCGCCGACATGGGTGTGATCTTTGTGCGCGGTGGAGCCGGAACCGGAAAGACCACGCTGCTTTCCTCCTTTATCCGCGAAACAGGACTGAAAAACGTATGCTGGGTGTCACTCGACCCCTCCAATGCAAACGTCTACTCTTTCTGGCTGTATTTTACCGCCGCTGTCAGCGCTTTGTGGGACGACAGCGAGAGCTTCCTGACCCTGATGCGCTCCAACCCAGATGCTTCCCACATGGAAAATCTGCTAATTATGCTGATCAACCGGCTGTGTGGGGAAGAGGACTATTATATGGTGCTCGACGACATCCACTGTATCGGCGACGCGGCGCTCATACGGACTTTTGAGTTTTTCATAGGGGCTATGCCTTCAAATTTTCACTTTTTTATGCTTTCTCGTGAGGACCCGCCGGTTTATCTCGGCCCGCTTGCAATGTCCGGGAGGCTCCTGTACATCGATGGAAAGCAGATGCAGCTGACGAATGAGGAGAGCATGGCATTTTTAAAGAATACACTGCACCTGTCTGAAAGCGATGAGGAACTGAACCGGCTCAATACTTACGCAGACGGATGGATCGGAGGCCTGCAGCTTGCCGCGGCTGCGGGGATGGTCGGAAAGCCTTCCGATCACCTGCTGCGCGCGGGCGGAGGTATCGCGGCAGAGTATATGACCCGCGAAGTATTTGAATCCCTGACGCTGAAAGAAAGAGACTTTCTCCTAAAAACCGGCTTTCTTTCCTATTTCGACGCGGGGATCTGTTCAGCCCTTTTTGATTATTTTACAAGGCTGGATTTTGAGGAGATGCTTGACGGCCTTGTCCGCAAAAACCTATTCATCATCTGCGTGGATGAGCAAAACGGCATCTACCGCTACCACAACATTCTCTCCGACTATTTGACGCAGCAATTTAAGCGTCTTCCGGAGGAACAGGAAAGTGACCTTTACAGAAAAGCCGCCGCGGCCTTTGCGCAGCGCGGAGAGTACGAAGAGGCCATGAGGCTGTTCTGTGCGGCGGGGGACTATGACGACGTCCTTTGTGTCGCGCGTACCATGGGCGGCAGAATAGAGGCATGGAGCTATCTTGACAAGGTTCCGGCCGACCGCCTGATCCGGGACGCCGATCTTGCGGCCCAGTGCTTCTTGTATAATCTTGGCAATTTGAACGTCGACCGGTGCCGGGTACTGTTTGAGAAATTCAGAGAATGCTATAAGGATTCCGATATCTTTCGCGTCATGCAGTTTGCGGAGGCTTACATCAACCAAAACGGCGGCATTCTGCCGCAGTACAACGCTCTGACGGCAGAGCAGATCGATTGCATAAGCCTGGGGCCTGTGGCAAAAGCAATGATCCTGGTGGAAAATTCGATGGCGCTTATGGATCAGCTGCAGTACGAGGAAGCGGAAAACTGTATCAACTCGGCGATTCAAATCTGTGCAGGCACGAATGTCTTTGTGGACTTTTTCGCATATAATCAGATGGCTCAGATTTATGAGGAGACAGGCTACTTAAGCAACAGCCTTTTCTGTTATGAAAAATCCAGGGAATTGCTTAACTCCCCGTCGATGCAGTTGGGAGTCGGAGCCAATTATTATTTTGGTCTGGCCGGGGTCTATATGCGGAGGATGGAGCTTGACAAAGCGGCGGAAACGCTGGAGCATGCCCGGCTGCTGCTAAAAAAGCAGCGTATCCATATTGACGTTGCAGATATGACGCTTTCCTACCATCAGGCTGAGATGAAATTTTTAGCCGGCGACGACAATGCCGGTGCTTCCTTCGTGGAAGGGATCCTGTCCGAGTATTCTTCTTTCAGCGTACTTACTTTGGGCCGGCTAATTCACGAACTTGACTGCGCGGAGAAACTCCCGCCGAATCTTGCCGATACGTTTCTGAAAGAGCTTGAAGCTGTTAAAAATTACAGTGTTCAGCCGTTCATGAGGCTTTTACGTGCAAGACTGCTTTTCAAGCGCGGAGAAACCGGAGAGGCTTTCAGAGAAACGGATGAAATGCTGACCTTTTCACGTCTGCACAAAAATAAGCTTCATCTTGTGGAAGCCGGACTGCTCAAAGTCTTTATACTGACGCATTGTGATGAAAAGGCCAACGGGCAGAGGGAGATCACCAATTTACTGCGTGAAGCGCTCCATTACGCGTGCGAAGACCGTATTCTCATGCCATTTTACCTTGACCGTTCAACCCTGCTGCCTCTGTTACACAATCTTTCCACACAGGCAACAGGTAAAAATGTCATGACCGCGCCGGAAATGACCTTTTTGTGCGACGCGATAAGCGTCTGCGGCTGTTCGATATCCGCTGCAAGGGAGCCAGAGCTTCTGTCCGCCCGCGAACTGGAGGTACTGAGCGAGCTGGCGCTGGGCATTACCAACCGGGAAATCGCCGATAAACTCTGCATCTCCCAGGCCACCGTAAAAACCCATGTGCTCAGTATTTTCGGGAAGCTGGGCGTCTCCTCCCGTATGATGGCAGTGCAAAATGGCCGGAAAAAGGGCCTTATTAAATAGCTGCTGAACCCATCTGTAATTTCCAAATAGAAAGGAAATAAGATGTCCTGTTTGAAGAAAAGAAATTGTCAGACCTGCTGATTTCCGTAAAACCAAACACTTTTATGTCCTTCGCATTTGTAATAATCATTGCGGTCGGCATACTGGGAGAAGTATTCTCGTGGCCGGTATTGTGGTACGGACTTACAAGAAATATTATCGGCTTCACCGTTTTCGTTCTTGGGTGGGCGCTTCATCTGTATTGCTATAAATACCACAAAAAGGCCCACGAAGCGGCCGACCATGTCCAAAACGTCGTTTCATCCGGTCCGTTTTCCCCTATCCGTCACCCGATGTATCTGGATCTGATTCTGATGTATTTCGGATTGGCCGTAGGCTGAGGCGTTATCTGGATGCTAATACCGGCCGCGCTATCCTCAGCGTTGGTAATCATGACAGCGGTCAAGGAAGAGAAATACCTTTTAAAATAAATTGGTCTCCCAGTATCAGGAATACATGAGAATAGTTCCGTGGCGTTTTATTCCGAAGATATTCTAGTAAAATGCAGAAGGAAGGCATTTAAATATTGGATATTATTCCGATTAAGCTGAGTGTGACGAATTGCTTCCTGCTTAAAGCAGGCGAGCAGTATGTGCCGATCGACACTGGCTATGAGGAAGACTGGAAACTTTTCTGCGCAGGACTGAAAAATACTGACATCGAACTATCTCAGATCAGCCATATTATACTCACCCACCATCATGACGACCACTGCGGGCTGCTACATGATGTTCTGCGTGAAAATGCTTCCATTCGTGTCATCATGTCACGCCTCTGCAAGGACCTTATTTCCAAGGGTGAAAACGATCAAACGCACGGCGGGGGGCTTTTGAACAAACGGGTCGCGTGACTAATCCGCCGCAAGCAGTTTTATCTTTCCGTGATATTAAGAAAGAAAATCGACAAGTCGAAGAACCTGAAGTTTACGCCCTATATAGTCCGAGACTGCGACATTTTGATTGACGGGGATATCCGGCTTCGGGATATCGGTATCCCTCTGGATGGTAAAATCATTGCCGATGGTGCAAAGAGGATATATCCCGTGCACGGCAATCCGTTTTCAGTTCAAAAACTGAAAGCCACCCTCAGGAAAAGCAAGGCGGAAAACATGGTCTCATATCGAAAATAATACTACATATTAAATTTCTGATTTTTATAAGTGAGCCTTGATATATACATGGAAAACAGGTACACCGTACTTATAAGTGCGGTGTACCTGTTTGGTTTAAAGGAGCATTATCTATGCAGTTTCAAAAGAAAGATATTAAAGATAATATTCTTGCCGCGGCGCGCATGGAATTTTGGGAAAAGGACTTTGGAAAAGCTTCCATCAGAAATATTGCCAACGCGGCAAAAACGTCAAAGAGCAATGTTTATAACTACTATCACGATAAGAATGCGCTGTTTGCGGCAGTAGTGCAGCCGACATTATCAGGAATCGAAAGCGGCTTTAAAAAACTGCGGGCCCAAAATCCGGAGACAAGTGGGGAGACATACTCGATAACCGGGCAGGAAAACGTGATTGTTAAAATCATGAAATTCGTTTTCCGGCATGATGCAGACCTGAAGCTGCTGCTGTTCCGTTCGTCCGGTGCTTCCCTCTCTGATTTTAAAGGCCGTGTAACCAAATTGCTTGCAGATATATTAGATGACTGGATTTCCCATTTGGCTCCCGATAAGGATATTTCGGCGTTTTTTATCTGCACGGTCGCCGGGTTCTATATCGGGGTGATCGAGCAGATACTTGCGGATGGAATAACCAGGGAGCAGACCGCCGGACACTTCGATGTGTTCCTTAAGTTTATTTGCGGCGGCTGGAGCGTAGTGTTAACCAGGGAATAAGGAGGCGCTTTAATGCCAAAAAGAATAGAATTAAAAACCTCAAGAACCGCGGAATTCACCTGTATGGTTCGCTGCCTGTCCTATCTGGAGAGTAGGCCGCAGTACAAGAGCGATGATTTCATATCATGCATTATTATGAATTTGCTGATAAAGTCTTTTATCGGGTTCCCTTTCGTGAGGAAACGTATGATCGACGGCTTTCCTTCAGGTATGTACGAATATATCATAGCAAGAACGAAGTACATCGACGAAGCGGTCAAAGCGGCTCTTGAGGACAAAACTGATCAGATATTAATCCTCGGGGCAGACTTTGATTCCCGCGGGATCAGATTTCGCAGAATAACGCGAGAGTATTCGAGCTTGACGCCCCTGCGCCTTGAGAAGCGGAGCCGCATCCAGGAGCTTCACATACTCCGACACGGTTTTGGCAGTCCGTGTTATTTCGCGTAACGAAGCTTCACGCTCCACGCTTCCGATGTCCGCGTCCCGGTATCTGGCGCTGCCGGTTTCGCTGATCCGGCAGAGGGGAAGCCCATCTACCGATACGCGCAGCCGCCCATTGTCAGGGGCGGAAGTCTCATAACCGTCTCGCCGCAGCACGATGCCGACCTCTAAAAGAAAGCTGGTGCCCTTTTTTAAATTGTTCTGTTCCATAGTGCTCACTCCTTATGATTTGTTTTAGAAAAGAAAAAGGCCGGCATTCTCAATGAATGCCGGCCTTGGGTCAAATATAATGATTATATTTTGGTTAGTATCAAAATATGCTACAGACCCCTTGTAGATGTCCCTACCAAAGAGGGATGGTATGAAAATATATCTTTTTTGCTTACACAATGTGGTTGCGTGGGCAGGAGTTGAATTTGCGAATTTGTGAAAACTCTGAATTCCCAATGGTTTTCAAGGAAAGGATGCAAACCAAGCAAGGTCCATTTTACCGAAAAAGGCGGAAACAATGCGCTCGCAGGCCCTTGAATATTCAAAAAAGTTATGAAAAAAACGGCTAAATCATTTGATTTAGCCGTTTTAATGGTGGAGACGAAGAGGATCGAACTCTCGACCTTACGAATGCAAACCGTACGCTCTCCCGAGTGGCCCGCAAAGCAGGCCCTTTTTCTTATCCTCAAAATCAACCGTTTTCGGACGGGGATGCGAACCGCACAGCGAAAACACCGCACACGGTTCGCAATTGAAAATCTCAGGAATTGCAGAAAGGCTGCTCCGTATTATCACAATACGTCGTTTTTCTACACTTTAAGATAAGCGCTTGACACAATTGCAAGCTTAACGTTTTGGCCATTCTCTTTTGCCGGTTTAAGCATATAGAGCATCGTTTGACTGGTTATCGGCGTAAGCTTTGTCTGTAGATGCGAACCACTCGCTGGGTCTGGTTCCAAACTTCTGATCTTTTCAAAGGTTTTTTCCAGGAGTATATTGGGGGCCATCGCAAACACATTTTGATCTTACCGTGCGGCAGGCAAGGGTAGGATGTAAACCGTGTGAGTAGCGGAGTGTTCGCACGTCCCCGCTACTGGAAGATGTTACTCTTGACTGACGGTGGCCTCAATCTTGCGGGAACTCTTTTGTGCATACATCTTCTGATCGATTACTCTGAAAAATGATTCCGCTGTTCTTCCCATAGAGAGGTGATACACCGCATGGCCTAAACTGAAGCTGAGTTTGTATGGTTTGTTTTCGCTCCGGTTGAAATCGGAAAGATTACTGTTAATTTGATGTGTTGTTTCTTCAACCGTCCTGAAATCATCGCTTTCAAGAATAATACAGAACTCGTCCCCGCCGTATCTTGCGACAAGATCGCTGCATCCTACAGATTCACGCAGAACGCGAACAGCATTCCTCAGTGCAATATCACCTTCGAAATGGCCAAAACGGTCATTAATAGATTTGAAATCGTCTATATCGAGTAAAATCGCGGAGAACGTTTTTTGATTTGTAGAGGCATCAATCTTATGCTGCATATAGCTATCGAGTATTTGTCGGGTAAAGGCTCCGGTCAGATAATCCTTGTCATTATTACGGTTCTGGATATTCGTGAACAGGATCAACGACGCAAAAGTAATGCCGAGCAGTGAGAACGGAAGCCCAAATATGAAAAGCTGCAGCGCCCATCCTACAAGCGGCACAAGAGGAAAAAGTATAAGCGACCTAAAGTAATTTGCTTCAATTTTTTGCCTCTGGCTGATCAGGAAACCTTCAATAATAAGCATCATAATTAATTGCATGGACATTGGTATGAATAAGAGCGGGCCGCGGTGGTAAACACGGGCGCTGTCAAAATAGAAAATCTGTCTTGTAAAAGCCGTTGACACGACCGTCGCCGCGCACAGTAAGGTTAAACTCAAAAGAACGAGATACAGGTTCCGCTTTAATGACACATTCAGTCCGAAGATCTGTGTGCATATGTAGAGATAAAAAATCGGAATGAGCGCCGTGCTAAAGATAATCTCGGCATAAACGCTGGCAACTGAGAAGGGGAAAAACCAATCAGGTACGGAATTAAAGCTGCTCATGATATCCGCGACAAAAGAAAACAACGTGATGACGAGCATATGTATGAAATATTTTTCATTCCCGGTCCGTGCATTGCGTCGACGTTTTTCCATCATGATGAGAAGTCCCAGCTGGAGCATGCAATATATACAAATGCAAAGATATGCTACAGAAAACATACTAATTTCTCCGATTCGGCAAAGTATTTGATTATTAAACCAATTATAGCATAATGATGGAAGGCCTGATACAATATCAGTTGAAAAATTCTGCTTTGCCTAATTGCTTGCCCGCAACAGAAAACCGTGGGCAAGGAACCACTTCTACAACCAAATCTATATTTTAATAATCAATTGCTTTAAATCCTCGAACATCGCCCTCTAAACATTTTATGGGACTTCATTTTTTCCTGATTGCCAGATAGGTGTCAATTTCCCGCATAGCGCATATCTTGCGTTATTGAATTCATAGGAGCAGGTACATAAGGTGACGATCTGGTCATCAGCCGCTACAATCGTGTTGGATTCAAAAGTTGACATCTTTTTTAGTAAATCAATATAGCTTTGAAAATCATGATTATTTTTAAAATCGAATCGGATCGACTCATTATTTCCATCGACAATGATTCCGGCAAACAGCTCAATTTTATAGTCACCGCCGGGGGTATAAAGAACCATGGCTGGGTAGCTATCGTAATAGCTTTGATTCTTATACTTTGTTAAGGAAGAAAACATTGAACCGTCTTTCATGTTATGCCCATATATGATTGTATTTTTATCTGAAAAATCGCTATGATTACGATAATCCGTAAATATAGAACCCAACTTGTTGTGTTCACCAGTAAACAGGTGTCTCAGATAGTAATCGTTATCTGCACCCAACACAACGGGATAATCGATTTCTGTACCTTCACAGGTAAGCCATGCTACCACATCCGGGTTAATTTCCTCCAGAGACGAAAAGTCAACACTATCGTTCTGCTCATTCGCTTTTTCTCCTATTGATACTTTACCGGCAATCTGTGGCGGCGCATTGGTCTGATTTGCCGCGGGTTCCGACGATTCCCAGATCTGGCGAACTTGCTGGTAGGCGGCATCCCCCTTCGCATACTCTCGATTGTCGGAGATCAGGATAAAAGCTGAATACAGAACGCCTGCTGCACACAGTACCATCAGAATATGCAATATCCGGTGCGGATTAGATTTTTTGCACATTTTATCCTGAACTCCTTTTATTTGTTAAGCCGGCAGAGGGGGTGTTATGATCCCCGCTGCCGGCTTTCCTTTGGGTTATTTGCGGTTTCTTTTTCCAGAGTGTTTTCTGCGCAGGGCAATATCAGTGGTGGAGAGAGCTACGAGAGCCGCGGAGAAAAAGAGTAATCCGAGCTTTGCAAGACTGCCTGCCTGGCTGTCTCCTGCCTTTGGCATGCTGGATTCTCCGCCATCTATAGACCCTTGCGGGGTATCCCCATCGCCGATATTATTGGCAGGGTTTCCAGTCGTGCCGGGTTTACCTGGAGCACCGCTCAGGTTGTTTGTAAACGATGCGGTCTGCAAAGTATCAGCAGAGATGGTGCCGGCTGCTCCTGTGCTGGTGGAGGTATATCCGGCTCCGGTATAATCAGCCTCCGTTACAGTATATTGCGTGCCCGCCGGCAAACCGGTGATGGTGATGCTCTCGCTACCGGCAAGTGAAATGGTATCGCCGCTGCGAATGGTTCCTGTGGCTGCGCCGGTGTAGGGATAGGCATCGGATGCACCAATAAAGGTAACTGTGAAGGTAAACTTCTTGGTGAGATCCGCTCCCTTGCCGGTGACCGTTTTACTGATGGACAGACTGCCTGTGGAAATCGGCAGCTTTGTGTTGGTAAAGGCAGCCGTGCAATCCTGGGAAGAAGAAATAGTGCCTGAGCTTCCCGCGCTCTTGACAGAGAAACCCTGCGCGGAAGCAGTTTCTTCTGCCACATGGTATGTCACGCCAGCGGGCAGACCCGTGATAGTGATACTTTGTCCGTGGGCGAGGGAAATCGTATCCCTGCTCTTAATCGTTCCATCCGGGACACCATTTCCCGTGTAATGATAGGAGCCCGACGTCCCGCTGAAGGTTACTGTAAAATGAAACTTCTTTGCGGTGTCGGCGCCAACTCCGGCGACCGTTTTACTGATGGTCAGATTTCCGACCGTTCTCATATTAGTAAATGACGCTGTTTGAGTAGTGTCGGCCACGATGCTGCCGGTCGCCCCTGTGCTGGTCGTCGTATACCCGTCGCCGGAGTAGTCCGCTTCCGCTACCGTATATGTTGCACCTTTTGGCAAGCCCACGATAGTGATGCTCTGGCCATGGGCGAGAGAAATTGTATCCCCGCTTGCAATGGCCCCTCCGGGCATCCCATGGCCGATATAGGTATAGGTACCGGGTGCACCATTCAGCGTCAATGTAAAATCAAATGACTTTGTGGTATCAGCGCCGTCACCAGCCACTGCTTTGCTGATAGTCAGATTTCCAGCCGTACCTTCCGAAAAGTTCTGGATGGTAATGACATTGGCATTCGTTCCTGTCTTCCCGTCAATTGAAGCAGTAACCGCAGACCCGCTGGTTGTAACCACCAGAGAATGAGTCACGCTTTCCAAGGTATATCCTGCAGGCACCGCTGTTTCTCGGAGAATGTATTTACCGTCTGGGATAACTTTTAGCTTGACGGCGCCATCACTCCCGGTGACGCCTTTTTTGATGACAGTAGTACCATCCATCGCGTATAGTGTGAATTCAGCATCAGGAAGGGGGACGCCCGCTCCATCGGTTTTCGTAATACTGATCCATCCATTCCTCAGCAGGCTGGCGCTTCCATCCGAGGCTGTAATAACGTAAGGCTTGGACGTTTCTTCCTGCTCCGTGCTGCTCCCAAGCAGGGACACTTTGTTCGTAACGGTTCCCGGCTCTCCTGTGATATCAGTGATATAGCTGAAGCGGTACGCCTTCGTATTGTCGGGGATGATGAAGCTTAGGGCCCGCGTTGCATTATCATAGCTCACGTTTGTCCCCAGCTCCAGTGTAACCGGGCTTCCTACCGTATAGCTTCCGTCCGCGTTGAGGGTCATCTCATTGGCTGTAATATTTCCGTCAAGCAGCAAAGCGCCGTTTGAATCTGTACGCAGATCAATACCGACCGGCAATTGATCTTCCAGTTTCTCGCCTAACTGTGCGAGGTCATAGGGCTTGTAATCCACCGTCCAACGTAATTCACCCGCCGTGGGCTGCACAGTGGTTTTGCCCAGGATTTGGCTGGTGATGGTTACGTCCTGATAGCTGCTTACGCCGGCAGTCCAGTTCTCGGTATTCAGAGTCACATTATTGCGCACGGTCGTCGTTTCATTGGAGTCAAAATATCCTGCGGCGGTATCGCTGATGGGCCTCGCCTTGACCAGAATCACATACGGCTGGTCAAGCGAAGAGAATGTAAAGGTAGCCGTACGCCCGTTGAAGCTGGCGCCAAGGCCCGCGACCGTATCCGGCGTGGTGTCTGTTGCCAGAACGGTTCCGTTGGATTGCCCGGTTCCTTCAAAAATCAGATACTTTGATCCTGAGACGATATCGACAAACTCCCATCCGTCCGGCAGAGTATCGGTAAGGGTTGCCGATCCCAGCGTTTGTCCCGCCGCGTTTGTCGCATCGGTCAAATTGATGCCATCGGCGTTGACGTTCAGACGGAAAATCGCCGACTTATCCTGATAGTCGAAGCCCTCCAGCGCATTACTCGTAAGGCTGGAGTTTACGCCGGACGCCGGATCTGACATCGCTTCCCGCTTTAACATTCCCTTAAGCAGCATTCTGTTCGTATAATTCACGCTTCCGGTTGCGGCGTTCAGCTTTACGTTAGCGCTGAAGAGTGTTGCCGTGTTCCGTACAGTAGACGTTTTGCTGCCGGCAAATATATTGGGGTCTACCACCTGACTGTCAAAACTGAAGGTGTTCAAAACATTGGTAGACAGACCCGTGATTTCCAGCAAATCGGCAACCTGCGTGGTACCCTGCATAATGGGAATCACGTTCACGGGATACGATCCGGAAAAGTTGCCGGCATATTTCTGGCCATAGCGCGACGTCAGATCAGTGGAAGTAATGCCGCTGGGAAGTCCGGTAACCGCTCCGAGGTTGATGCTGTTCCCATAAACAAGAAGATCATATACTTTTAAATCGGGAATGCTTTGTCCTTTTGCATCTACATTGACGGTCCAGCAAATTTTTTGGTTTGCGGTATCCGTCACGCCGAATTTTGAAATAGCATTATACCCGACACCCACATTGATGCTGCCCGTAGCGAGCCCAGGACCCGATAAACCGTCCCAGTGAATACTGGCGGAATTACTGTACGCTGTTGTTCCTGTCGTATATGCGTCGTCTGGAACATTGGTTACGATGGTAAGCAGAATCTTTGAGTTGATGTTGCCAATGGCATATTCGCCGCTGGCATTGGGTGTGATTGAAGTCGCGGTATCCCAGGCTGAGCCCGTCCAGACTTGCCAGTTGGCGGATTTGAGGGTTAAACCGGACGGCAGCACATCGGTTATGACAACATTATTTAAAGTTGCCCCCATATGGTTGGCAGTGATCGTCCATGTGATTGTGCGATTTGTCGGGTTATAGTTACCGACGTTTAAATTGCCGTGCTCATCTCTGTCGCTTGACACGCCTGTTTTTTCGATCCACTTTGGCGTAAATTTAACTTCAAACTGTCCCTCATCCACTGTAGTGGACTCGCTGTTGAGAAGCTGGGCCGTGTTGTTCACTTTTTGCTCGGAAGTGACATAATAGGCGGCATCAGATATTTTTGTCTTGAATGTGATTATCTTGGGGCTGTTTGAGCCATCGGGGAAGACATAACGAAGCGCATTGCCCGCCGTATCAGGGGCGGCATCCACGCGGTTCACCTGGAATGAGGATGGAATGTACGTTCCTACGGTTTGCAAATCATCAAAGAACTGATACCCGGCCAAATCAACAGCCGCTCCGCCCTGCGTCGCACTGATATTGACCTCCCACGTAATGCTCTGGTTCGCCAAGTCCGCCGTACCCGTTTTTGTAACATCGTACTCAATCGGCAAAGCAGGGACGTTCACGGTATATGTCTTTTCCAAGATTGTTACGGTATGATCTCCCGTACTGCCGCCGGCACCGCTGCCGTCATATTCAAAATTAGCTCCAAACTGACACGTTACAGTATTGGATGTCCCATCGAAAACCGAATTATCGCCGTCAAATGTGACCGTGGCTGTCACCATATTTGTAATGGGGTCTGTTGTAAAAGTCGCGTGGCCTACCAGCAGCGTTCCCATTTTTAATTCAATCGTGTCGCCTGAAAGCAGTGTGAAGGCACTGCTCAGGTCGAATGTCACCGTATCACCTTTTTGTACCGGGTCCGCTGGCGTTGGATTGTCACCCGAAACCGGCACGCCAAACGAAATCCCCACCCGGATTGGCTTTGTGCTTGTTATGGAGCCTCCCTCGAGGATGGCTGATCCATCCTGCGTGATTGTCGCCGTTAGATCGGTAAGCACAGAGGCGCTGATATCCGCGGCATACGCCGTACTTGCCCCTGAACCAAATGTAAAAGATCCCAGCATCAGACAAAACATAAGAATAATCGAAAGCAATCTCTTGTGTATGGATTGTTCCCTTTTTCCCGTTTTACGCTTTCTCCTCATTTTTCGTCCTCCTTTGCCGTTTTTTCGGTTTCTAACGCTCTCATTCCAGCCGACACAAGTGTACGTATCATGTCTGATTGAGAGCGGTCATAGAACATCTCTTTTTTAAATGATTTTAATAGTGCCTCTATTTCGGGCGTAACCGAAAATGTCATTCTTTTAAGATCTGTTGACATTATTTGCGCCTCCTTTACGGTTCAGCAATGATGAACTTGTGCATAGTGTATCAGATCTCGCTGGACATTTTCTGGACATACAATAATAGAGGGGTTTGCTTTCCGGTGAGAAGCAAACCCCTCTATAAGATTACTTAAGAAAGTGTATGAATGGTATTATAATTCCAATATGCCGCGGAACAATTCCTGCATGGACGTATTTGGCATAATTCCGAGTTCAGATTGATACAGTTCTTTGATTTTTTTGTAGTGGGCAATGAATGACGCTTTATCCTTTCTCACAAAATACAGCTTCAGCAACATTTCATTCAATTCGTCGTCGAGCGGGGACTTTGTCAGAGCTTCCAAAAGGATTCTTTCAGCGTTTGCATAATCAGTTCTGGCTGTGTAGTATTTTACAAACTCAGAAACCAAAATAAGATACCTTCTTAAATACTCTTCGGATTTATTCTGAGACCAAAAATACTCATTTTCCTCCAGGTAATTTCCTTTATACAAACCGAGTGCCTTTTTATATTTTTCAATGGACGCCGCTGAAAACGCAATTTCGGAATTTGTAATTGTTTCAAACTCTGAGACATCAATGTATACGTCCGGTAACTCCAGCTTGTATCTGCCGTTTATAAAGGTGAAACTAAATTTGATATTTGCCAACAACAGTGTTTTTTTCACTTTATAGACAGTCGTATATAAATTCGTATTGAGCTGTTTTTCTTCTTCGCATTCAGGCCAAAGAACCTGCGTGATTTTCCACTTTGCAACCTCGCTGTTCAAATTTTGCAGCATAAAGGCGAAAAGCTCCTCTGTCTTGGAGGTGCGCCATTTTACAGCTTCCCTGCATCCCGCTCCATATACCGATAATCTTCCAAAGCAATATATGCGGCCTTTGTCCGCTGGCATTTGAGAAACAATCGGCAGCGGCTTTGCTTTTTTCAGCCTTGTTATGGCCTGTGCAATATCTTCTGAAGAAAACGGTTTAAGTATGTAATCAATGGCGTTTACCCGAAAGGCTTCAAGGGCATATTTCTCATAAGCGGTAACGAATACAATCTCAATATCGATGCCAATATCTATAATTTTTTCCGCAAGCTCCAGTCCGGACATGTCGGACATTTCTATATCGAGAAAGGCGACGTCCGGCTTCAGACTTTGCATTTCGACAAGAGCGTCCGCCGCACTCATGAAAGCCCCGACAACACATATCTGACCGGTTTTTTCGAGCAAAAGTCTGAGAACGTCAAGCGCAGGCTTTTCGTCATCAACAATAATTGCGTTGAACATCGATTGCGGTACCCCCTTATGCGATAGTGTCTAATATTGTAATTGTTACAGTAGTTCCTTCGCCATCTGTACTCTGAATATCAAGCTGTGCGTCTTTCCAACTTTTGATACGCCTGCTGACATTGAAAAATCCGACCCCTTCATTTGCGAATTCGCTGTTTCTTAATTGATAGAGCTTTTCCGCCGACATCCCTCCCCCTGTGTCGTTGACATTTATTATAACCGAACCCTCATTTTTCTTCGCTGAAATAAGGACGGTTCCACCACAGGCTTTTTTGCACAGCCCGTGCTTTATAGCATTTTCCACTAAAGGCTGGATGCAAAAAGAAGGCATTTCCATATTCAATAATTCCGGATTAATATCGTATTCAACGTTGATTAGCTCACCGAAACGTGCTTTTTCTATTTCAACATAAGCTTTAATCAATTCAATTTCTCTCTCTAAAGGCACCATCATCGATTTATGGTCGATGTCAAACACAAGCCTTAGATATCTGCTGAAATTGACAAGCAAGCTCGCTGCCCTTTCGCTGTCCGTGTAGCAAAACGATACCATTGTGTTGATTGCGTTATATATAAAATGAGGCTTTATCTGCGCCTGCAGAAAAGCAAGCTCATTTTTAGTCGCTTCTTCATGGGAACTGATAATCGCTTCGATATTATCGTGACCGTATCGAATCAAAACTTTAGCCAGGAGATATGAGCAGAGAAACATAAAACAGGATACAAAAACCTCCATGAGCATCTCGCTGTCCAATTTCCCTGCAAAATATATTTTGACGCCGAGCAGCAGAACGGCGATCATACTCATAAAAAAGATCCGACGGGTTAGTTTCACATTGGAAAAAATAGTGGAAGCAAAGATTGGAAGGATGTAAGAACACAGCAGAACTTTTGCAATGTCATGAGTCAGAGTAAGGTAAAGTGAGAAGATTATAAAAAGTGTAAGAGACAAATATTCCTTTGCCAGAAGTGGAAAACGAGTGGAGCGAACGCACATTTCGACGCATGAATTTATAACGAAAAAACCTATTGCAGGTAAAACAATCCAATTCCGCAGATAAACGTCGGGAGGCCAGGCAAGAACGCTTCTTGCCGCAAAATACCAGATCACATGTGCCAGGATCATAAGGGTAGCCGTGATATGGCCTGCATTTACAATATAACGGCACCATTTATTTAAATCTATGGGTGTTTTTTCTCTGGCGTTCATATTCTATCTCAGCCTTTTTCAATATAATTCAGAGCTCATGTTGCTTATAGACTTTGCCGTCAGCGGCAGTTGTTCGGAATTTTCGAACAGCTGAATTCTCCGTCAGCTCGCCATCCTCAAAAATATGCTTGCTATGCTCGCTGATATTAGATTTGCTGGTCTGATACAATTCACATAGCTGTGCCTGCGTAAGCCAGACCGTTTCATCCTCCATACGGACATCTATGTGCGTCAGACCATCATCGGTCTGATAAATCATAATTTCGCCCTTTTCCTCGGCGGAAGAGGTTGGTCATGCACTCATGGTAAACACCTCGATTACGTCTGCTCTGCAGACTATTTCTTCATTTCATTATACCACGTGAATTTCTGTCTGCCTACATGGCCTTACCAAACAAGGTTTAGAATAATCATCCCGCTTCTATGCTATCAAAAAGTTTTCCATTGATATGAAAAATATCGTCAACAGGAATGCTTGTTCCTTCACACAAAATTACTGCACTTGGGTGCTCATCCAATTGTTGAGCTATGGAGAAGTCAAGAGCAGTGCAGAGTGTGAACTGGAGGGATATCATAGAAGTGCAGAGAGCAAACACCCAAAAAGTAATAGAATCAAAGAAAGGACAAGGTGGTGTTTGCAATGCGCAAATACGACAAGCAATTCAAGGAAGAAGCAGTACGGCGGTCCGACGAGGTCGGCGTAAGGAAAGCCGCGGGGCAGCTTTGGGCTCCGTATTATACGCTGGCCGACTGGAGAAGGAAGCGGAAGCATCAAGAAGAAGCCGCGTTCATCGACAGCGAGCATAAATACGATCCGAGCGCAGAAGGTAAGAGCAACCACGAAATTGAGCTGGAACGAGAAAACGCGGAACTGCGCCAGGCACATGAGATATCGAAAGACGCGCTCGGTTTTTTCGCCGAAGGCCGGAGGAAGTAGAACCGAGTCGGCTGTATGGATACATCAGTATTCATCAGGAATGGTAGATTGTAAAGCTCTTGTATCGAAACCCCAAGGTAAGCGAATCTGGGTATTACCGCAGCCTGAGGGAATCGGATAAGCCCAGACGGGATGAGCTTCTTCTGGCCAAGATCAAAGAAATCATCGGGATATATCCGGATAACGACAACTATGGAGCCTAACGGGTACTCTTAGCGCTGAGGCAGCGGGGCGAAAATGCCAGTTAAAGAACCGTCTACCGCGTTATGAAGCGGAACGGGCTGCTGTATAGGCCAAAACATCATCCGAACGGTATGACCCGTGAAGATGCGGAAACACAAAAGAGCGAGAATTTGATCCGGCAGGACTTTACGGCGGAGGAGCCGAACAAAAGTGGTCGGAGATATTACGGAAGTACAATGTTTGGACGGGAAGCTGTACACAGCGGCGATCCTTGACTGTTTCAACGGTGAGGCTGTTGGGCTGGCGATGGACGACAATATGAGGAAAGAGCTTTGCATCCGAGCGCTCGAAAACGCCTGCAGGATACAAGGCGCGCGGAATATAATTTTTCACAGCGACCGGGGCAACCAATATACCAGTACCGCCTATCGCGCGTGTCTTGCCAAATACGGCGCAAGCCAGAGCGTGAGCAGCACCGGGCGATGCTACGATTATGCGCGGATGGAAAGCTTCTGGGCACTGGAATCTAAGGGCGAACTGCTGATTACCATCATGAGCTCCCTCGGGCAGAGAGAATCCCGTTCCATCTCCAAGAACTGCATCCGGAGCCAGCGGAAGCGTTTTGCAGACGAAAAGGTCACAGTTTCATTTGACCATTTTCTCTGTTACGGCCGAGGGCGGATGGCAACCTTGTCCTGAACAAAGCTGAAATTGCCATTGTAAAGCGCATCTTTAGCATATTCCTGCAGGGCATCTGCTATTTTATCTCTAACATACCGTACCTCTCAGGCGTCGTGATGTCCGCCGCATTCGCTCTCGTAATCATGGTCGTGGCAGACTGAGCCGGTGGACTTCAGCTCGCCCCGCAGGTAGGCTTCCGCCGCGGCTCTGGCATCGCCCGTCGCGCCGACGATGACCTCGATATTGCGCTCGTTGAAAATTTCCACCGCGCCGCCGCCCATACCGCCGGCAATGATGACGTTCACACCCTGATCCCCTAGAAAATTCGGCAGGAAACCGGGCTTGTGGCCGGGGTTGGGAACGCTTTTTCCCGCCGTAATCCTTCCGTTTTCCGCGTCGAAGATCATAAAGTTTTCGCAATGGCCGAAATGGCCGAAGATCTGTTTGCCTTCACAGGCTGCTGCAATTTTCATGGTGATTTCTCCTTTTTTATTTCAGAATGGTGTTCAGCATATTGTCAAGCCAGCTGCCGTCGAAGAGTTCGATTAAGCCGGCGTCGCACGCCGCGGCCAGCTTTGGGTCGATAGGGAGCCGTGCCGTCAGCGTAATCTGATGCTTCCGTGCGATCTCGTCGAGATGGCTTTCACCAAAAGCATGGATCTCTTTTCCGCAGTCGGGGCAGACGATATAGCTCATGTTTTCCACAAGTCCCAGTACGGGAATATTCATCATGCCGGCCATATTCACCGCTTTTTCCACGATCATGCCCACAAGCTCCTGTGGGGAAGCGACGATGATCACGCCGTCCACAGGAACAGATTGGAATACAGTCAACGGTACGTCGCCGGTTCCGGGCGGCATATCGATGAACATGCAGTCCACGTCTCCCCAGATTACGTCGGTCCAGAACTGCTTCACCGCGCCCGCGATAAGGGGCCCGCGCCAGACCGCCGGGTCGGTCTCATGCTCCGTCAGCAGGTTGAGCGACATGATGCGGATTCCGGTTTTGCTGGGCACGGGATACAGACCATCTTCTCCGCTTTCGGCACGGGTGTGCAGGCCAAACTCCTTGGGGATGGACGGTCCCGTGATGTCCGCGTCCAGAATGGCGGCCCGATACCCCGCCCGCTGAGCCATAACGGCCATCAGGGAGGTGATGAGGCTCTTGCCGACACCGCCCTTGCCGCTGACGACGCCGATGACTTTTTTGATGTGGCTGCGGTCATGCGGCTTTTCCAAAAGACTTTTCTTCGTTCGCTCACCGCAGTCCTTGCCGCAGCTTTCACAGTTGTGGGAACATTCTTCGCTCATATTATCACATCCTTAATGTGTATAATCCAGAAAGTGTACGTTATCGCCGAGATCGGTCTTTATGATGTCTTTTATTTTCTTCGCAAATGGGCATGGATACCCGATAGGATTACCCTTTTGAATGCAGGATGCAAACACATCGGTGCCCCGCTTGACCAGCTTACGCGCCAGCAGCACAGACTTTTTTTCCGGGCATCCTCCGCAATTTGTAAATCCAACAATCCCAATGTTTTCCTTCACATCTGCAAAAGCGCCGGTGTGTTCCCATATCGCCTTAAAATCAGGTGTCCCGGGACAGTAATCTTCGGTTTGCATACAACGAATGATACCGATTTTCATTTTTTCTCCGCACCGTTCAAGCGTTTGTCCGCAGGACAGATAGCAAGCTGATCTTTCATGATTTTTCTGAGATATTCATATTGCCCGGCGCCTGTGCAGTGACAGGTATAGCACATGGTTTTGTGCAGCGTCAGGCGCCGGGCCGCGTCGTCGAGCACCTGTTGTCCATGTCCGTCCGGGTCGAGCTTCATAAAGTGGAATCCGCCGATCAGCACGTCCGGCTCAAACCGATCCATAAGATTCAGCAATCCCTTGTGGGAGCAGCCGCTGATCAGAACGCGCTTGCCGTTAACAGATATTGCTCGTGCCGAAAATCCTCAGGCAGCGTCCTTTCATCCACCTGCATGGTGAGTCCTGCCGAATCAATTGGGAAACAGAGCTCTCGATCATTGCAGGAGAACAGCTCCAGACCATCGACAATTTTGTAACTGGTATCGGTATAGACAAGCCGGGGATCAGCGGCAAGCGACAGGTCAAGCCCAATTTCCTTACCCTCCGCGTTGCCGTGCTTTTCAAAGGCGTGCCGGCTCAAATAGACTGGAGCGTGGTCATTTGCAGTCAAAAACGTGCGCAGCCCGCCGCCGTGGTCATAGTGGCCGTGTGACAGAACCGTAAAATCAATGTCTGGCAGATCGACACCCAGTTTTCCGGCGTTTTCCGAGAGCGCGCCGCTTTGTCCCGTGTCGAACAAAAATTTATGGCCGCACGCCTCAAGATACAAGCTGAGCCCGTGCTCCGCGCTGAATTCTCCGCTGCACGCCGTATTTTCCATCAGCGCTTTAACGATCATGCGATGTCTCCTTTCAACATACCCATCACGCAGTCAAATACCTTTCTCAGCGCGCGGGACGCCGGGCAGTTGACGTCCGCAATGCTTTCCCCTTTGTTGATCGAGACAGATGCCTCGGCATCATAGGGAATACGTCCCGCATAAGGGATCTCGTTTTCCGAGCAAAACCGCTCGATGGCCGCTGTTTTTTCCGGACTTGTATCCCACTTGTTAACACACACGACGGCCTTTGTCCGAAAGACCGCCGCCGTCTTCAGAATACGCTCCAGGTCGCTGATGCCTGACACGGAAGGTTCCGCCACGATGAGTACCAGATCGACGCCGCTCATGGAGGCAATCACCGGGCAGCCAATACCAGGCGATCCGTCAATGATCGCCAGATTTGCGCCTTGCGCGACGTGCATCAAAGCCATCTTGACCTCCGATACCAGCTTGCCGGAGTTGCCACGTCCCATCTTCAGTTCAGCTGTGGCGAAAGTGCGATTTCTTTGGTAAAGCCGTACCTCTCCCGCAACGTCATCATGCAAAGTAACGGCACCCTGCGGACAGACGGTTGTGCAGGCGCCGCAGCCCTCGCAGGAAAACTCGTTGATGGAACAGGCTTTGCCATCTGTATTGATGGCATCGAAACGGCAGACAGACCGGCACGCCCCACAATTGCGGCATTTTTCGGGGTCGATCACTGCTTTCTGCGAGCCGAGATAATCGAAGCGCTCCGGCTCGCCCAGATTGTTCTCCACAAGGTGAAGGTTCGGCGCGTCCACATCGCAGTCGGCAAACGCGCGGGCGACGGCAAAACGGATGAAGGCTGCGGCAGTGGTGGTCTTTCCGGTGCCGCCCTTGCCGCTTAAAATCAACAGTTCTTTCATCGCGCGACCTCCTTTTCAAGCCCGGCCAGCAACTCGCGGAAGGTCACGCCGGCGGACGTATCCTGCCGCACGGCAATTTCTCCGGCAGCGGTGTGGGCGGCGAGCTCGGCACTGTACGGGATGCGCAGGAGAATGGGCGTATCGGTCTCCGCACAAAACTGCTCCAAAGGGAGATATTCACTGCTTGCCTTGTTTATCACAACGCCGCAGGACTTGTGGAGCAGGCGCACCAACTTGTGCACCATTTTAAAATTGTGAAAACCGAAAGCGGTGGGCTCCGCAACCAGCAGACAGTAATCCGCGCGTGACACGCTTTCCATTACGGAGCATCCGCTGCCGGGCGGGCAGTCCACCACAGTCAGACCTTCGGCATGCATACCTTTTTGCAGTACTCCCTTGATGACGGGAATGGCGGAGACTTCGCCGGGATTCAGGATACCGGTGACGACGCGGATGCCATCGGACAGGCCCTCTTCCACGATCCCCACCTGGCGTGGCGTTTCCGTGACCGCGTGCTGGGGACAAATCAAGGCGCATCCGCCGCAGGAATGGCAGACCTCCGGGAACACCATGGGCTTGCTTTTTACAAACACCAGCGCGTTAAAATGGCAGAACTCCACACATTTTCGACAGCCGGTACATTTCTCACCGTCAAAGGTCGGCAGCGGCACCGTGACGGGGGAGGATAAAACCTGTTCGGGCTTTAAAAACAGCCGTCCGTTGGGTTCCTCCACATCGCAGTCCAGATATGCGGCATCTTTAGAGGCTGCGGCAAGATTGACGGAAACAAAGGTCTTTCCGGTGCCGCCCTTGCCACTGAGTACGGCGACCGTCATGACCTGCCGTGAAAACCCGCATGAAAGCTTGTCAGCTCATCGAGCTTTCCCTCAGCCATCGCCTTCAGATTCTCATCGGCATAGGTGCTCAGGGCTTTGTATATTTTTGTCCCCGCTGCCTTGAACACATCTGCGGCGTTCTGCCCGCAGCGCACGGTAATGAGCGCGTCTGCGCCAGTGTCAACCACGAACTGCGCTGCCTTGAGTCCAGCGCCGCCCTCGGCCTCCACCGCCGGGTTCGTCTCTATCTTGTTCGTTTTCGTTTCCGTATCATGAATCAGAAAATACGGAGCGCGGCCGAAAGAGACGCAGACCGCTTCCTTATTTTCATCTACCGCTATCGCTATTTTCATTTTGTTTCCTCCTGCATTTCCTGCCGCATACAGCCATGCCGGTGCTTCCGGCAGCCGCCGCAGCCGCAGTATTCCTCATTTCCGTCGCACAGCCGGTAATCTCCGCCCTCGATCTTCAATGGTAACCCTTCTACCAGTGCGCGGGCAATCTTTTTACGCGCGCTGTCATAGATTTGCTGGACCGTCGTGCGCGCTATTTTCATGTAACCGCTGCATTCCTCCTGAGAGAATCCCTCATTGTCGATCAGGCGCACCGCTTCATATTCGTCTACAGTGACAATGACGACCTCCTGCTTGGAGACATCGCTCTGAGCAGGCAGAAATTCATTGATCCGGGGCAAGCAGCAGACTTTTCTGCATTTTTTCGGTCTCGGCATAGCTCCTCCTGTGAAAGAAGCCGAAGCGTCCTCCGGCTTCTTAATTTATCAGTTTTTCTTCAACAGCGTTTCAACATAATCCATGCGGCGCTGCAGGGCAGCCTTGACCGCACTCAGGGACTCCTTGCTGTTTACATCAGCAAAACGGCAGAGGCCGAGATCCCGGCCAAAACTGTGGCCGATTGCCTTCTCAGTATTACCAAAACGGCGGCCAAAGCCGCGGCCATTGCGTCCGCAAGCGAAGCGCGGACCGGTTCCATCCAAGTTAGGCATCCTATCACCTCCTCAGCCTCATTTACGACATATGCCATTTATAATTCTTATTATACGCAGAAAGCGGCATATGTCAATAACAGCTTTGACATATGCCGCAAACTCGATACGAGATATTTTAAAACACCTGTATTATTCTGACCTTCAACGGCCAAAAAGCAGCCGAGCAGCATTTTCAACTTCTACATACTTACCTTGACTTATTCCGAGAGAAGCGCGGCCGTACGGAGCAATTTAAAAGATGATCAAGAAAAGCGACGTAAGATGTTTTCCCTCTGTTTGTGACGCAGAAACGCAATGAGAATGTCAAGTTGATTTGCGAATAAATCGCAAATCAACTTGACATCCGGGCATGGCGGTGGTAACATGATTTGCAAGTCATTCGCAAATCTGATAGCTGGGTGATAATATCATGACGGGATACAAGACGGAACAGCGCGGCCTTTTGATGGAATTTCTGCAACATAATCCGGATCGACAATTTTCCGCCAGAGAAATTGCCGCCAGAATACCCTCCACTGAAATCAGTCTCAGTGCGATTTATCGAAATCTGTCCGCTTTGGAAAGCGCCGGATTGATCAACCGCTTCGTTAAGGAAGGGTCGCGGGAAGTCTATTATCAATATACTCAGGCGAAACAGTGCCGAAACCGCATTCACCTGATTTGTACCAAATGCGGAAAAACACTTCATGCAGAGCCCGCAATGGCAGACCGTTTGCAATCAGAGGCTCTCACTTCCGCGGGTTTCCGGGTTGACTGCAGCAAAACGGTCCTATATGGTCTTTGCAGGGACTGTCAGTACAAATAGCACGAAAAGGAGGAGAACCCTGATGAAGAAACGCAGAATGATCGCGGCAGTCATGTGCCTTGCGTTGCTGCTTGTGATGGTCTTCTCCGCCGCTTATATCGTCATCGAAGCCAATCACAACTGCATCGGTGACGGCTGTCCGATCTGCCATGAGATTCAGATCTGCCAGCAGGTTCTGAATACTGTGGGAACAGCGCTTGTGAGAGTTGCCGTTTCTCTCGGGGCCCTTTTTCTTCTTGCAGCCCCAGTACACACACTCTTTCGAGCAGCCAAGGTCGTTACGCTGATTTCACTGAAGGTGAAGCTTTCCGATTAAACAATTCTGTTGCGGCAAGGGAGTAAGTCTGCCTTTTTGGGGGCAGATTCGGCAAAGTCCGGAAACTCTCTTGCTTTTTTGCGCCCAATTTTAAGAATTGATATCGGAGGTTTATTCCAATATGAAAAAAATAATCGCCTGCCTTCTGGCAGGCTTGATACTTGCTGTCACTTTTTCCGCCTGCGGGGCTCCCGCGGCGTCAACAAGCGCATCGTCGGCCGGCGGCTCTGGAAAGCTCAGCGTTGTCTGCACAAATTTCCCGGAATATGATTTTGTCCGCCAGATCGCCGGTGGCAAAGCGGATATAACCATGCTGCTGAAGCCGGGCGCGGAGAGCCACAGCTACGAGCCCACGCCGCAGGACATCATCACCATCCAAAACAGCGATCTTTTCGTGTATGTGGGCGGCGATTCGGACGCGTGGGTCGCAGATGTGCTCAGCTCCATGGATCAGAGCAAGATGACTGTGTTCAAGCTGATGGACTGCGTCGATCTCGTAGAAGAAGAATTAGTGGAAGGGATGCAGCCCGAAGCGGAGGAATCCGAATCCAACACGCAGAGCGAAGCCGAGGAAGCTCCGGAAATGGATGAACACGTCTGGACCGCGCCCGCCAACGCCATGAAGATCGTGCAGAAGCTTTCGGACACGCTCTGCACGCTGGACGCGGCCAATCAGGACACCTACAAAGCCAACACCAAAACCTACCTCGCGCAGCTTCAGAAGCTGGACGGCGACTTCCGGCAGGTCATCGACAACAGCAAGCGAAAAGAGATCATCGTCGGTGACCGATTTCCGTTCCGTTATTTCTGCGAGGAATTCGGCCTGACCTATTACGCGGCGTTTCCCGGCTGCTCCACAGATACCGAAGCGGACGCCTCCACGGTAGCCTTTCTCATCGACAAGGTAAAAGAAGACCAGATCCCCGTTGTTTTCCATATTGAGCTTTCCAACGAGCAGATGTGCGATTCCATCTGCGAGGCGACCGGCGCCAAAAGTGAGCTGCTCAACGCCGTGCACAACGTCAGCGGCAGCGACTTCAAGGCCGGTGTGACCTATGTGAGCCTGATGGAGCACAATGTGGAAGTGCTGAAGGAGGCTTTGAACTGAGATGAGCCTGCTTGCCTGCCGGGATGTTTCGTTCTCCTATGAGGGAACGACGGTGCTTACCGGTTTAACCTTCTCCGTGGAATCCGGGGATTACCTTTGCGTCGTGGGAGAAAACGGCGCGGGAAAAAGTACGCTGCTCAAGGGGCTGCTGCACCTGAAAAAGCCCTCGGAGGGCGAGCTCCTGACAGGTGACGGGCTGAAGCCGACAGAGATCGGATATTTACCCCAGCAGACGGCGGCGCAGAAGGATTTTCCCGCCAGCGTGATGGAGGTGGTGCTGTCCGGGCGGCTCAACCGCCTGGGCTGGCGCCCGTTTTACACGGCGGATGACAAGGTGGATGCCAGCGAAAAAATGGAGATGCTCGGCATAGGCGGCCTGAAAGGGCGCTGCTACCGCGACCTCTCCGGCGGCCAGCAGCAGCGCGTGCTGCTCGCGAGGGCGCTTTGCGCCACCAGAAAGCTGCTTCTGCTAGATGAGCCGGTCACAGGGCTTGACCCGATCATGACGGCGGATCTGTACCGGGTAATCAACGAACTGCACACGCAGCAGAATATCACCGTAATCATGGTTTCCCATGATGTCCGCGGCGCTGTGGAGCAAGCCCATCATGTGCTTCACCTGGGCAACCGGCAGCTGTTTTACGGGGCGACCGAAGATTATCGGAACAGTGAACGCGGGCGGCGGTTTCTGGGAGGTGCCTCATGCTGAACACGCTTGCGCAGATGCTTTCCTATCCGTTTTTGGTCCGCGCGCTGATCGTGGGTGTTCTGGTGTCTCTTTGTGCCTCACTGCTCGGCGCGAGCCTGGTGCTCAAACGGTATTCCATGATTGGAGACGGCCTTTCCCATGTGGGCTTTGCCGCGCTGGCGGTAGCCTTTGCCATGAATGCCGCGCCGCTGGCGGTGTCCATCCCCGTGTGCGTGGTGTGCGCTTTTTTTCTTCTGCAGCTCAAGGACAGTTCCAAAATTAAGGGCGACGCGGCAACGGCGTTGTTGTGCAGCGGCGCGCTGGCGGTGGGCGTCATGACCATTTCCCTGACCACGGGCATGAATACGGATGTGTGCAATTATATGTTCGGCAGCATCCTTGCCATGAGCCACAGCGACGTTGTCTTATCCGTATTTCTGAGCGCTGCGGTGATGATTCTGTATGTTCTGTTTTACAACCGCATTTTTGCGGTCACCTTCGACGAAACTTTTTCCTCCGCAACCGGGACAAGGACGCGGCTTTATAACATGGTGATCGCATTTTTGACCGCTATTACTGTGGTGCTGGGCATGCGGATGATGGGCACCCTGCTGATCTCCAGCCTGATCGTGTTCCCCTCTCTGACCGCCATGCGCGTATGCAGGAAGTTCAAAACCACCATTTTGCTGTCCGCCGTTCTGTCGGTCATCTGCTTTATGCTGGGCCTTACGGTTTCTTATCTTGGCTCCGTCCCCACGGGCGCCTGCATTGTGGTAACCGATATCATCGTATTTTTTGTATTCTCAGGAATTGAAAAGCTGAGAGAAAGAGGGTAATTCCTGTGAAAAAAACAGTGTTTGTTCTCCTGTGCCTTTTACTTTCCCTGACCACCGCCTGCGGCCGTCAAAAGGACGACCATTCTGCCGCAGTTACAGTACAAGACAGCGGTCAGCAAACAGAAACCGCGTCAGAAGCTCCCGCTCCTTCGTCTTCAACCAGTGAAACCGCATCCGGGCCACAGGCGGCCAGCGACGACTACCCTTGCAATATTGCCGCAGACCGGGCAACCTTTGACGATCAAAAAATCGACATCACAGTTGGTGACAAACTGTATATGGCCCAAATCAACGACTGGTACACCAACTTCTCCGATTACGACGGGAAATCGGTGGTGATCGAAGGATACTACATGGTTTTCAATGACAAGTACACCTTTGTCGGCAGGAAAGGCCCGGTATGCCCCTACTGCACCGGCGGCTATGTCAACTTTGAATTCAAATCGGATCAGAATCTCTCCGCGCTGGTCTCGGAAAGCTCCTGGATTCGGGTCACGGGAATCCTTCGGCAGGGGACAATGTATCCTGGAAACGGTCAACCCGGTCAACCGTTTTATTATATCGAAGCGATTCAGGTGGAAAAACGACCCGAGGTTGGCATTGATACAATTACAAATTAAGCGAGGGAAACGCGCACGCAGCGCGAAAGGCAGAAACTGGGGCTGAGAATTATGAGTATTGTGTTTTTAGGGAACGGTGTGATTCAATCACACCGTTCTTTTTATCATCTGCCTGCGCCTGCTACTGCTGTCGCAGCAGAACTGTTCATAATCCGCGATTTGTTTTTCGTCAACGTTATTTACACTTCTTCAATATATAAAAACAGCCGGGCCATAACCCGGTTTCAACACTTACCCCGCACAACCCAACTTGCCCTGTAAGCAGCAGGCTGTCAAGGAAATAATATAATTGTATCAAACTCTGCAAGATTATATCGATGCAGATGCACTTGACCCGCCCCTCGTGCTGGGAGGGCTTTCAGCGCCTCCAGATTGTCGCCTTTGAAGGAGGGTGGATATATCACCATGGATGAAGACAGCCTCATCACGCTGACGGATTCCGGCATGGAAATTGCTCAGCGTATTCTACACCCGTCACAAAAAACTCGCGGAATTTCTCGTCCGGCTGGGCGTAGGCGAACCCACAGCCCAAGAGGATGCCTGCAGGGTGGAGCACGATATTACTGTAGTTTTTCGTGTTCAGGAGAACCCTGATTTTCATTGACATGGTTTGCACTGGCAAGAAGTATGTGAGACGCCATGTTACCATTCGGTGTCCTTTTATGCACTTTCCACTTGACGAACACAGACGAACACATATGTTTATGTGAAAAGGTTAAAAAGCAGTGCGCACCGCCTTGTGCCACAAAATACTGCTGATAAGCCAGGATAAAATACGGATCAGGTATTTTAAAATCATCATGCTTGCTTGGCTGCATAAGATCTTGTTCTTTCTCTGCCTATAAGTGTTTTCTTCAAGTTGGTCCTTCAGGGTGGTTCATTACGAACCTCTCCTCGGTCCAGTTAACAGCGACAGAGACCTCTTGGCTGGAAATCACATTTTCACGCTAAGCCTACTATCTTATATTTTTAACAGAGTATAAATTGGAGTTGTTGCTGCCGTTCTCACGGTAGCACAGCTCCTTTTTTATGAAACCGCGCCTGGTGAGATCGCCCGGCGCCCGCTTGACCGTGCTGCGAGATAGATGCAGGTCTTTGGCAATGGTGTTGATACCGGGCCAGCAGGTGCCGCTCCGGTTCGCTCGGTCTTTTAGGTACATGTAGACTGCCTTCGCGCGGTGCGGGATGTCCCCAGCGTAAATGGTTCCGAAATAACTCATACCTTTATCCTCCTGTGACTGTGATCTCTGCCTCTGACGCGCTTTGGAATCCCGCATTGGACTGCTGCTGGCTCATGCTGGCCTGCGTGCGCTTGTCGGAGACAGGCACATTCTCAACGGCTTTATCAGAATGGTAGAGCGTCACGATTCGCCGCTCCAGTTCGTCCTTGTCAGCGTAGGCCACCTTGCGCTCCGCCTTCTCCGGGACCTCATAGACATTATCAAAGGTAATACCCCAGTCAAGGAATAGCCGCAGGCGCGTCTGCATGGAATGGGTCTCTGTTTTCATCACGATGAACTGTCCCTTCGGCAGGCTCTTGAGTTCGTCCGGCATCATCAAGGGGCGCTCCAACATCTGAAGGGACTGGCTGGGATCATTCTTGCCGTGTACATATTTTAACTGCTCCGGGCTGACCTTGAACATTCCCGCGATGACGTTCCAGGTTTTCGCTTCCTCCACCGAGAGGCAAAAGAGATTGCGGTTGACATGCGCGCCGAAGCTGTCCGGTGTGCCGTGAAGTACCTGCGATAAAACCGGTGCAAGATATTCCGACGCATCCTTTGTATTGAGATACCCGGCGTAGAACCGTAGGAAGTTTTCAGTAAACCCATTGAGTGACTGGCAGTTGTCTTTCGGCATCGCCTCTCTGACCATAGTTATTGATTCTTGCGTGGGCGTGCTTAAAACGTTATACTGAATTTCAAATTCAGTATAACGTTTCAAAACATTTTTTATCAAGCAAACAGCGGGCGACGGCTTCGGTATGAATCTGTCACCTTTTTTGTGTAATACTTTAGAACTTTTTGTGACGAATCTCAGCGAACCGGTAGTAGATAAGTGAAAGGTCTTTTAACATTAGAAGCGAGGAGGTGAACTGGTGGAAGACCGCCAGATTGTCGAACTGTATTGGCAGCGGAATGAGTATGCTATTTCCGAAACCCAACAGAAGTACGGACAATACTGCTTTGCGATAGCCGATCAAATTTTATACAACGATCAGGATGCAGAAGAAATTGTAAATGATGCCTATGCTGGTGCGTGGAACGCAATTCCTCCCCATAAGCCGGAGATTCTGCGAACATTTATTGGCAAAATTACTCGGCAACTTTCTTTGAAAAAGCTCCGGGAAAAGACCGCTGAAAAGCGCGGAGGCGGCGAAATTCACATTGCATTTGATGAACTTGAAGAATGTGTTCCTACAGGTTATAGCGTCGAAGATCACATGGAAATACAAGAAATAACCAATGCAATGAACAGATTCCTCGATGTTCTCTCCGAGGATGAACGGCGTGTTTTTTTGTGTAGATACTGGTACTTTGATTCCATCAGCGATATCGCAAAGCGTTTTGGGTTTGGTCAAAGCAAAGTAAAAATGATGCTTCTGCGTACAAGAAATAAACTCCTGGCGCATTTAAAGACGGAAGGTGTTGTGATATGAAAACAGATAAATTACAGGATGCAATCGGTGGTGTCAGAGATCAGTATATTTTGGATGCACATGAGAAAACAGCCTCAAGAAAAAAAGAAATCGTTTGGAAAAGGGTAGTCGCAATTGCCGCTTGTATTTGCATTTGTGTTTGTGCCGCTGTTCCGGCACTGGCTGCGGCAGATAACGAGTTTGCATACGATGTGCTTTACTCAATTTCACCATCGATCGCACAAAAGCTGAAACCGATTCGCAAGTCCTGCGAGGACAACGGCATTAAAATGGAAGTCCTGTCCGGCGACATCCGTGGTGACAGTGCGGAGATTCTTGTCTCCATGCAGGATCAAACCGATTCCCGACTGGACGAGACGTCAGATTTGTTTGACAGCTACAGCATTAACACGCCGTTTAATTCTACCGGGACCTGTAACATGGTGGGCTACGATGCAGAAACAAAAACAGCCACTTTTTTGGTGTCCATAACGCAATGGGACAACATGCCGATTCCGGGAGATAAAATCACATTTTCTGTAAATCAGATTTTGAGCCAGAAACAGCATACGGCTTGTGAACTTACACAAATTGATTTATCAAACATGCCGGGAGAACCAGATTTATTGGAAAAGGCCCATATCAGGGGATATGGCGGCATTGGGGCAGAAACGCTTGACACAGATGCTGCGAAGCTGCTTGCGCCGCAAGGAGAGAGAAGCTTTTCCCCCACCACCGGTGTAACGGTCACGGGATACGGAATTGCTGATAACAAACTCCATGTTCAGGCATACTATGAAAACATCCTAAAAACAGACAATCACGGTGATATTTATCTCAAGGGTCAAAACGGTCAGATCGTTTCCTGCACGAATAACATCGCATTTTGGGATGATTCGCAGAAGAGCAGCTACGAAGAATATATTTTTGATGTTCCCCTTGAAACGCTGAACCAATATAAGGTCTGTGGAGAGTTTCGAACCTGTAAAGGATCAATTGAGGGTAACTGGCAAATTACTTTTCCCTTAACATCAGAGTAAGACAAAACACGTCCCCGCCGATGGCTTAACAAAAAATGCACTTACAGCCGAAGGAGTAACCCTCCGGCTGTTTCTTTGCCTGTATCACTCCATCTTTATCTGCGGACCCCTTTGTTTGCTTTGGTTGCCGGTCATCAGTTTATCCAAACTCAGTGTGCCATGGTAAGACACATAGCCCCGATCATTAAATTGCCCCTGCTCGTTTTCCACGCGCTCCTTGCCGTATTTGGCAAAGTCGATATAACCCACAAGGTTTTCGTCGTATTCAAAATGACCAGGCTCCATGATCATGTGCTTGCCGTATTTCTCTGGCGAGCGCACCTTTGGGACATAGTCGAACTGCTCCAGATTCTTCGCCAGATTTGCGATCTCACCGGCCTGCTCCGGTTTGGCAAACGAGACAACCGCGCCCAGCTTTTCGCGGTCAGCAGGGCTTAGCTGCTCAGCATCTCGGCACATCTCGTTAAGAGCGGACAGGTTTTCATTTTCAAAATTAAACGCCGCGTCGATTTCTTCCGGTAGGCTGCTTTCCAGAAAGCGCAGGCAGCACCTGCACTTCTCCGAATGGGTGCAAACGGGGTTATCGTCTTGCGGTACATCCTGCGGCGTGGAAAAGATGGGCTTTTTGCCCCTTTCAAAATTTGTCATCGTGATTTCTTTCTTGAACACGAAAAAGCGCCGGAGAATTCCAAATTGGAAGACTCCGGCGCTTTGGCTCTGATTTACTTTTACATGGTCGGCTGAGAAAATGCGGATTGCTCCTGCGTCATCCGCTGCTGTAAATTGGGAACAAGCGTTTCTATCTGCTCCTGCGTTTCGCGGAGCAGCTCTTCCTGATCGCAGGTGAGCTCGTTCTGGTCATCCAACACAGCCTGCACGCAGCGGGACAACTCTGTCAGCTGTTCTCGCCGAATCAAACCGCTGCGCACGGCAAAATCCTGCTTGGCAGCGAAATAGTTATCTGACATGTAGTGTCCCTGTGTCACTCCGGTTTTTTCGTAATCCCAGTCCCAGGTGATAAACTGAACGCCATATTGGGTGGCGTGACCGGCAAGGACAACGCCACTGAAATCCGCCAGCAGCTGATAATTCTCATCCAATCCATCGGCTTGCAGTAACGATGCCGTATCCATAAGCTGCATGTATTTGGCAACGGTTTGCGCTGTGTCCGTGACCTGGTGGAGCGCGTCTTCACGCTCCGTATTGCCAAGGTCTGATTCACGGTATCTGACGGCGCCATTATCTGTGATTTGGCAGAGGGGAAGTCCGTCCAGAAAAACGGGCATAAAGCCGTCTGTGGGCGGCGGCACATCAAAGCCGTTTCGCCGCAGGGCGATGCCGATCTCCGTAAAAAAGTCAGTCCTATTTTTCGAATCATTCTGTTTCATTCTGTTCACTCCTTAAATGGCATTTTGATAAAATTAAAAGGCCAACATTCTTTGCAGAATGTTGGCCCTGAGCGCCCTATTGTCCTTCTGGGAAAAAGTTCAATTTTTCTTGATATTGCAATACTTTTTGGAAATTTAGATGCAAACCGAGCGCAGGGTATGGTTCGCAACTTCTAAGGTTTTGGGGCTGTTTTGCCTACGGCATTTTAGGGATGGCTTTTGAGTCAATTCTTGCCCTCTTTTTCACATGGGAAAATAGAATGCGAACCGGGCGGGGTCAATTTTACGAAAAAACTTGGAAACGG
>Ga0183100_1000172_pt1 | contig 82035 bp, 64 predicted proteins | sample Biomet2_FD_127789 | JGI IMG/M metagenome (GOLD analysis project Ga0183100, IMG submission 127789) | Microbial communities from bioreactor (seeded with anoxic lake sediment) at LBNL, California, USA - Biofuel metagenome 2 | ecosystem: Engineered > Bioreactor > Anaerobic > Unclassified ...
TTGTATATGACCATGCATCAATTTTGCCGGATAACACGCTGTATCAGACGGAATAGTCTGGTGTGCGCTACTATACAATTTTCGGCTGGACACATCTGATATAACGACGTTGAAGCCAAGCACCGTGAAAAACTCATGCCAGAAAAAAACATTCTCGAACATATTAAGTCCCATCGGAATACCGATTGATCCACGACGCGCCGTTTCATTTTTGCTTTTTCTCATTTTATCTATGCGAGCGAGCTTATATTCATATAAGTCAGGTAGTTTCACGGCATTTTTGATGCCAAGTGGCTTTTCACAGCGATTACCTGAAATGAATTTTCTTTGGCCTGCAAACGTATTGACCGTAAGGTTGCAACGATTCATACAGCCACGGCATACCATTGGTTCTGCATCATGTGAGAAGCTCTTCAAATCCTCCAAGGACAACATGCTAGAGTTTTCCTTCGAAAGTTCTTTTGCAAACAGAGCCGCCCCAAAAGCACCCATTAATCCCGCAATATTCGGACGCACCACATTTTTGCCGGTTTCTAATTCAAAACTGCGCAAAATAGCATCATTTAAGAAAGTGCCCCCCTGTACGACGACGTTTTCACCCAACTCATCACTATTTTTCAAACGGATGACTTTATATAAAACGTTTTTGATAACACTCATCGAAAGACCCGCGGAAATATCCTGTACATTGGCGCCATCTTTTTGGGCCTGTTTAACTGAGGAATTCATAAACACTGTGCAACGCGAACCCAAATCTACTGGGTCTTTTGAATCGATAGCAAAACGGGCAAATTCCTTGGTCTGATAGCCCATGGAATGGGCAAAAGTCTCGATAAAGGACCCACATCCCGATGAACATGCTTCGTTTAACATAATAGAATCAATCGCATTGTTTTTAATCTTGAAACATTTAATGTCCTGCCCACCAATATCCATAATAAAATCCACATTAGGATTAAAATGACGAGCCGCTTTAAAATGCGCCATGGTTTCTACCACACCGGCGTCAAACGAGAAAGCGTTTTTGATTAAATCTTCTCCATAACCAGTTACGACTGCGCCGCAAATTTTCGCTTCAGCCGGCATTTTTTCGTATAATTCGAGGAGCTTCTGATGCACAATCTCCACTGGGTTGCCCTCATTACCACTGTAGTACTGATACAAAATTTTATAATCATCACTCATTAAAAGAAGTTTCGTTGTAGTCGATCCACAATCGACACCCAAATAAGCTGGACCACGATACGTTGATAAATCACCCATGCCTACATTGTCTTTATCATGGCGAGCTTTAAACGCATCATACTCTGCCTGATTCTCAAATAATGCACTTTCCATGCGCACATCGCTATGAAGAGCTGGGCGATTCAGTGCATCAATCATGTCATTAAGATGAAATTCTTTAGACAGGCCTTCGGCATACATAGCCGTTCCCATAGCCACGGCATACAAGCCGTATTCAGGGAAAACAGCGTTTTCGTCAGACAAATTAAGCGTTTCTTTAAATCGTTCTTTTAAACCATTAAAAAAGTGAAGAGGACCGCCCAAAAATAGAACTTTCCCCTCGATAGCGCGTCCTTGTGCAAGACCTGCTACTGTCTGATCCGCCACTGCTTGAAAGATACTAGCCGCGATATCCTCTTTTCGCGCACCCTGATTTAAAAGAGGCTGAATATCAGTTTTCGCAAACACGCCACAACGCGATGCAATTGGATAAATACGCGTATGCTCCATACTTAATCTGTCAAGCTCTGTTACATCGACCGATAAAAGTGATGTCATCTGGTCGATGAAAGCTCCTGTACCACCGGCGCAGGAACCGTTCATGCGCTCTTCAAAACCGCCGGTTAAGAAAATGATTTTCGCATCTTCACCACCGAGTTCGATGACCACATCGGTATCCGGTACCATTTTCTGTACCATCATTTTAGTAGCAAACACTTCTTGAATAAAATCAATTCCCGTGTCTTGTGCCACGCCAATCCCCGCTGAACCGGAAAGTGCTACATGAAATGGGCGGTCTCCAATTACACTAACCGCCTCAGAAAACATTTTTGCTGCCGCCTGTCTTACCTGCGACATGTGTCTTTCATATTTTTTAAATTTTATAACGCCGTTTTCTACCACGACCATTTTAACGGTCGTAGAACCAATGTCTATTCCTATATTCATATTCATTTCCATTCATATCACCATCTTCAATTTACACTGTTATTTTTCTATATTACCTATCAATATGCTGAATATGCCTTAGTGGCTACCCCTATTTCATAGGGGATCTCAGTATTATGTCAACTAGCATCAGCACCGAGATATTATAACACATTAAAACAATTTAGTATAGCATATTATGATGGAACTTTCCACAGCAATTTTCACAAAAAGGGAATTTTTTCTATCTCACATTTCATAAATTTCTAATAAGATGACAAGTCTAACATGTCTCGTAAAAGAAAAAGAGACCAATAACAAGCTATTGCTGCATCCATTTTGGCAAGCATATGAAATTAAAAAATGCAAAGGGAGAACGGGCAGAATCCAAATGAAAATATGGCATCAAAATCAAAAAATGATTGGTATTCTTTAAATTTTATATGTGTTTTCGAGTTTGCTTTCACCATTCAGCCAATTTACATAATCAAACTCTTTTTCAAATTCTCGAAATCCATCCAAATCCTTTACCGCGAAAAAACCAACGCTTGACTCTTTTTCATATTTTTTAAGTTGGAATGTATAGTCAAATTCCGGATAATCTTTTGCGGTAAAAGTAATCAACCTTTTGCACGGAATCGAATTCAAACCTTTAAAGTCCTCATAATTAAGCCCACCATCACCCATTATGATATAAAGGTTATCGTAATGAATTCGTTTTTTTCTATCATCCCATTTAATCTTTGCCTCTTCAAAAGTAGCATAATGGTTTAAATATAAAGTAATATCTAAAAGCTTCCCTGTTGGGTATCCTTCATATTTACCACTATCAACTAGTTCCGCGGCAATATATTCTTGGATATTACTCGCAAATTTGATCAAATCCTTGTTTGTCATCCACATATTGATGGTAGGTGATAAAAACTGAAGACCTAAATTGTTATAGATAATCCCACCTATACAATTCGAGCATATAATTGATGGGTTATTGTCATAATTATATTTGCTTTTTACATAATTAATGTATTTGTTTCGTTTATTCTGCATGTATCTAGTATTGAACCATGTATTCTTAACGCCAGTTTTGATGAATGCCAAAATAGCCGTTTTCATGTTTATCATCTCCTTATATTGGTAAGACTTTACTCAAAATTCTTGTCTTTTCCCTTGCATTTCAATCCATATTCCACCGGGCTAGAATTCAGAACAGCCTATTGCAAAAAGGCTCTTGTGAGTGTGTTTTCTCTTTATTATATGACAAATCCCCCATTGGGACTAATCACCTGTCCAGTTATAAAATCCGCCTCGTCCGATGCCAAAAACAAGATGGTGTGGGCAATGTCGCTAGGCTCCCCAATCGTCCCTAAGGGAGTTTCTTCAGCAAGGTCGTGCATCGTTTCTTCATCTAATGATGCGAGCATATCCGTTTTAGTAACACCAGGAGCCACACAATTTACCTGTATATGGGAAAGCCCCACTTCCTTGGCGAGCGCTTTGGTAAGACCGATGACAGCTGCCTTTGTGGCAGAATAATGTACCTCACAGGATGCACCTGTTATTCCCCAAATGGAAGAAACATTGATAATCTTCCCTCGCTGATTTTTTATCATAAGTGGAAGCACCTTTTGCGAGCAGTGAAACACCCCACTAACATTCACCGCAAGCATCCTGTTCCACTCCTCTTCGCTAATATCAATAAACAACCTTTGCTTGGCAATGCCGGCATTGTTTACCAAAACATCAATCGTGCCAAATTGAGAAATCACTTCATCTACCATACTTTGCACCTCACATGCATTGGATACATCGGCTTTTACAATCATCGCTTGATAGCCCTGTTTTCGTAATTCTTCTAAAACTGCTTCGGCTTGCTCCTTACTTCTATTGTAGTTGATGGCTACTAGGTACCCCTTTTTGGCAAATTCTCTTGCTGTGGCAGCCCCAATGCCACGTGAAGCGCCTGTAATTAACACTGTTTTATTCATCGGAACATTCCTTTCTCCCTCTACCATCCATTCATACCATTAATTACCGTTTCGGGAATTCTCATTCTTTTTTAAAAGCACCTCTGCTATCTCTTTGTAATCCGAAAGCCCCTTTTCTCCTTGCTCCGAAAGGGAATAAAGCCCCCTCGACACATGATGAAACCAGCCATATATATTGTTTCTCAAAAGAGAGCCTGCGTTTTCAACCGCCCCCTGATTCACCAATTCTTTGGGGCTCATCGCTCCCTGATTTTTAAATAGCAGAGCGGCAATCAAAATGACACATTCTCGATAATAGGTAACAATCTTAGTTTGATGGCTACCACCTATGTTATAGTCACCAATTCTGTTTGTAAATTCTTTCTTCGTCTGTTGACTCTTTTTTTGATTTACGCGAATGCCCGCTACCTGCGCCTCAATTGCGAGGCTTACGCATTTATCCGTCTCATCACCATGCACCAATAGAAGCCCCAATGATAATCGTTTAAGCAGACTGTAAAGTTGCCTCTGTTTTCGATGAGAACGACTTGATTTTCCTGCCGGCACACACAAATAGACCAAATCACACAAACGCTGGCGGGCTGTCCCCTGCAAAATCAATTCTAGACTGAGTGAACGTTTTAGTTCACAAATGATAAACTCCCCATCTTTTTCACAGATAACATCACAATCTTTTATCTCGCTTTTGACCGTAAACCCTTCTTTTTCAAAAAACGCTTTAACAGGCGCATATAAATCTTTTTCCAGCATCTTTTTTGCCTCTTCATTTCTTTTTGCTTACATTATATAACATACTCGGCAAAAAGAAAAGATACTCCTACTTTTTTATGATTTTGGGAGTGAATGGCAAAGCACAATGAATTTACTATTTTTAACAATTTTCTTGCAAAAAATGAAAACTATGTTATAATCAGCTTGAGATAATGATTTTAAAAAGAAAGAAGGGTAACTTGTGATTGGCCAATATGCTAAAGACATTAAAAAAGAATTTTCAGAGTACGACAGCCATAGTTTGAGCTGTGACATAGTAGCCGCTGTGCAAGTAGCCGCTCTTTCTTTTCCACTCAGCTTGGCATATGGCATGAGCACTGGGCTCGGCGTACTGTCTGGTATTTTGTCAGCGCTCATTGCCGGCATTATCATTGCCTTTTTTTCAGGAACAAGACTTCAAATTAGTGCACCAACTGGTGCCATGTGTGCCATTTTGATTACCATTTCTTCACAGTATGGTATCAAAGGAATTCTGTTTTCAGGCCTTTTGTCGGGCATTATTCTTATATTGGCTTCTCTTTTTCATATTGGGCGGCTCATTTCTTTCATTCCCTCTCCTGTATTTACTGGATTTACGTCCGGCATAGCCCTCGTATTTGCCATCGGGCAGATTGATAACTTTTTTGGCACGCATTCCACCGGTACGAATATCATAGAAAAGTTTATGTCGTATGGACATTTGGGCTTTTCACCCAACTTAATTGCGATGATGTTTGGTTTTTTAACCATCGCTATTATGATGTTTTGGCCGAAATCGTTTAAAAACACAGTACCATCGGCACTAGGTGCCATTGCCGCCGCTCTTCTCATCAATTTAATATTTAATATGGATGTGCCAGAAGTTGGTTACATAACCCGCGGATTTTTTGCTAAAAATGCGCTATCCTTTTCTGACATCTCATTTCAATCGATCGTGCCGTATTTTTTCCCGGCCCTTAGCATCGCCGCACTTTGCCTTATGCAAAGTTCTGTTGGTGGGGCTTATCTTGCCAAGAAAACCGAAGAAAAGTTCCGTCAGGAACGCGAGCTGATTGCACAAGGCATCGGCAATTTAATCCTTCCATTTTTCGGTGCCGTTCCTGTTACCGCCGATTTTTCTTATAGCCGCATCAATTTACAATCCGGCGCAAAAACTAGGCTCTCGTCGATGTTTCAGGCAATTTTTTTATTTGTCATATTTTTAGCACTGTCTCCTGTTTTATCGCACATACCCCTGTCAGCGTTGGCGGGCGTGCTCGTCGTAACAGCCTTTCGTATGAACGACTGGAAATCGATTCGCTTTATTTTTAAAAAACGGTTTGCCACTTCCATGGTGCAATTCTTTGTCACCATGCTCCTTACCGTATTTGTTGATTTAACGTTCGCCATCGTCATTGGCATTGTCGTGTCCATCTTCATTTTTGTGGCGCGAAACTGTGATTTAAAGGTAGAAATCAGCGATGTGGATACCGGGCGTCTGCACGATGTCGAGCTTGCAAACGACTATACTCAAACAAAATTGGTATACCTAACGGGGCCTCTTTTCTTTGGTACGCAAGATCGCCTCTTGCGCGCATTATCTTCATTAGACAACACCAGCCATGTTATTTTATCCATGCGTGGTGTCCCCAGTATGGATCAATCAGCTGTTTATGTGTTAGAAGACATCTTAGAGGACTATGAGTCGCGAAATATTCATCTTATGTGTTGCGGTGTGCAACCTGTCGTAAAAACGGTTTTGGATAGATCCGAACTTACTGACAAAATTGGCGAAAACAACTTTTTCTGGGATGCGATTGCTGCCATAAAAACCTTAAAATAAGTCGTCTATTACCTAAAAATAGGCCCACAAATGTTTACATTTGTGGGCCTATTTTTTAAGTTTCTATTCGCCTTGTTCTACAATAACAACTTCCGTAGCACTATCCTTATACATTTTCGCAAGCACAAGTGTGGGATTTCCACTATCATATTTCGATATATCAGAAAGATTGGTCTCCGTTACGATTCCGTCGGCTGACATTCTGTATACTTTTGCCGCCCCTATATGAAGAGTTTCGCTCTCCCCACCATTTACACTAAGGCCTAGAGTTGTGGAGTTTACCCCTGTCACTCTGCCGTATTTTATCGTCAGATTATCATTGACTACTTGCTCTTTTTCCGTCTCTTTTTGATGGATATCAAATACAAGTCTAAAGTCGACTATTTCGCCTTTGTTGTTTGTTTTATACTGAATTATATCACCCTGTTCAAGCTGTCCACTTCCTTTTTTAAGGAAATCTCCTCCTTCTGCATTGATGATCACTTCTTGACCATTTACAGTGGCATACAATCTATCAACAGTTCCATCATCGGTAGATGTCTGCGTTACTTTCTCAACAAATGCTAAAGGCGCATTACTAGCCGTTTTATAACTCACATTGGTGACTAAGATGATGCCTGCATCATTGTCTCCGTTGACATTATAAACGAGGGCGTCATAGTTCATTTCATCTTCAAAGAAACTACGGTTTGTTACCGAAAAGTCTTCAATCTTAGTGGAATCATACGGAATGTTAAACACAATGGTGCTTGTTGACACACCGTATTTACCAAATAAATCTTTGCTTTCTTGATAAACAGCATTATCTAATTGATCGTTTAATAAAAACGCCTCTTCATCTATGCCACTGGATTTTTGCGGCAAGTTGATTTCAGAAATATTGCTGCTTGTGTTAGTTTCATAGGTCAAAAGCTGCTGAACGACTTTTCCCTCTTTAGTAAGAGCATTAAACACTTCGGAAGCACTTTTCTTCGCCCCATTTAATTTAATGCTTTCTTCTGAAGAAACCTCAACTTTTTTGCCACTTTTCGTGAAGAGGATAAATTTGGCATGTGTATTGAAATTATCCATCGCGATATCTACTAGATAAGCATAGTTCGTGCTGAGCGTCACGGTTACATCTGCCGCTGCGATTTTGCCATCAACATCCAAATAAAACGTTCCGGTTTCCCCAATGGAAATATCGCTCGTGAAACTAGGTACTGCCTCATATGTGATACCGTTTATAACATACTTGCTGCTATATTTTTCGGATATTTTACCGGCGATTTTCTTATCGGAAACACGAACATCTATAAAACTATCGTCATACCCTTCTATAACCGTCAAAATGTCATACTCTTTGATGTCTGCAAGTGTAATGGCTTTACCATCTTTGGTGATGGTGATGTTCGATACGTCAGAATCTAATCTGATAGACGGATTACCCAGTTTATCAGTAATGAGACCGGACGTGACACTCGCTTTTTTCACAACAATATCCCGTTGCGTGGTAGTCAGCAATACATCAAAAATACCGTCTTTATTATTATCAATCGCTTTTAAAATCGTACCCTCTTTTAAAACATCTAAATTTCCAGTCGTTAATGTCGTATTCTTACAATCTTTTAGGTATGTCACTTTATCCAAATAGAAATTGAGTTTTTTACCTGATGTACCATACGTAATTGTTACTTTCTTATTAATGGCTGAAACGGTGGTAATGTCGCGCGAATTAATGGATAAATCGGTATTATCAACACTTCTAATCAAAACAGATTTTCCATTTTTCGCATAAACCTCTGCATAATTCCCTAACATATTGTTTAAATTATCATCCGTCTTTAAAATAGTATTTCCCACTTTGAATTTACCAATGCCGGTAATCGTTCCCGAAATAGAGGCATATTGAGTGGCAGTTAAAATGCCTTCTGTTTTCGTGGCATTTAATTTATCTTCCATAACAGTCACGTTTTTAATCTCGTAAGACACGTTTTCGTCAAAGCCAATCTGTTTCATGACCTTGACATACAAACAGTTTTCTGTCATTTTTGCTACCTGCTCACGGGTTACTGCTGTATTTGCAGAAAGGGATACATCTTCCCCAATACCGAGAGATTTGCCAACATTCAAATAACCGGTCGGCCAACCGCCTCGATCCTGAGCAACTGATTCATAACCAGCAATGCGCACCAAAATCGCCATGACTTCTGTGTAGGTGATTTCGCTAAATGGATTGAAGTTCCCTTTTTCATCACCAACCATAATCTTTTCGGTCGATGCAGCATTTATATAACTGTTGCCCCAGAAATATGCGCCGACATCTTTAAATTTCGTGGGATGATTGGAGGCTTCTGCTAATTTGTCCAATCCCATTGTCGAAACAGCAACTTTGGCAAATTCGGCTCTTGTAATTTTATTAGTTGGATTAAAGTTCCCCTTTTCGTCACCAACCATGATTTGCAGGGCATTTAACACTTCAATTGAATCTTTATATGAACTATTTTGAGCATCATTCGAAACGGTTGCATAGGCAATCGTCGTTATGGTAAATACCATCGCTGTCACGAGTAATAGTGAAATAAGTCGTTTTATATTTTTTCCCATTATGGCCATCCCCCCTGAACATTAATATTCGCCGCTACCATTATAGTCGCGCGTCTCCATAATATTTTGTAAACCGTATTATGTATACCTAATGATAGTGTAAAGGATAAACGTCAAGTTTGCAATGATGAAAATATGGCAAGATTACCAACCTTAAAACGGGCGTAGCTACTAATTATAGAAACATAAAAAGAACAGGCAGTTTCATAAAAACTACCTGTTCTTCTCATTCCTATCAAAAGCCTTTTACGCTTGTATATCCTCGATTTTCTCAATTGAAAAAATAAAACTTTGGTAATCGTTACGTAAAATTGGTACTCGCACGCCCGCATTCATGAGAGCGTCGCCTCCAAAAGCGCCCTCCCCGTTTATTTGATAGACAGCGTTCTCATCTAGGCCTCTGCATTTTAAATAGATAACAGAAGGATTTGCTTCTGCCCTAAGAAGCACAAAACATAGAAGTGCCTTGTCCTTTTGCGGCGAAGCAAATTCCCAAGCGGCATATCTCTCGTTTGCAAACGGATTGGTTAATCGATAATAATCCCCATTCGAAAGTAAAGGATGATATTGTTTCACCATAGCAATCTGCTTTTTAATTTCCTCTTTTTCTTCATCTGTTAATAAAGACGGATCCAATTCATAACCAAATGTGCCAGTCATGGCTACAATTGCGCGCATTGCCATAGGAGTCGTGCGCCCCGTCTGATGATTCGGGCAAATGGAAACATGAGCCCCCATTGTGTTAGGCGGATAGCAAAAAGAGGTTCCATATTGAATCTTAATACGGGCCAGCGCATCCGTGTTATCGCTACACCAAATCTGTTGAAAATAATAAAGCATACCGGGATCAAACCGACCACCGCCACCACTGCAGCCTTCAAATAAAATATCCGGAAAAGTAGTTGTTAAACGGTCTAATAAATTGTATACACCTAGCACGTAACGATGGTAAACTTCTCCTTGCCTATTAGGCGGAAGATCATTTGACCATACGTCGCATAAACTACGATTCATATCCCATTTGACATACTCGATATGGGCGCTCTTCAACACAAGGCTTAGCGACTGATACAAATAATCCCGCACATCCGCACGAGACATATCGAGAACCAGCTGATTGCGCGCACGCACATAGGGGCGATCGCCCGCGCGAAGACAAAAATCCTTGTGCGCACGAAATAAATCGCTGTCTTCGTTTATCATCTCTGGCTCTATCCATATTCCAAATTTCATCCCCAAATCGTTTACCTTACTGGATAGTTCGTGCAAACTCATGCCGAGTTTTTTTTCATTAACGACCCAATCCCCCAAACCAGAGGTATCATCATCTCGCGTGCCAAACCATCCATCGTCCATCACCAACATTTCTATGCCAAGTTCGGATGCTTCTTTAGCGATTTTCAATAATTTTTCTCCATTAAAATCAAAGTAAGCTGCTTCCCAGCTGTTGATTAAAATAGGACGACGTTTATCACGCCACGCACTACGCACTAAATGTTCTTTATAAAGGTTATGATAGTTATGGGATAGTTTGCTAAACCCCTTGTCACTAAATGACAGTACCACTTCAGGCGTTATCAATTCTTCACCACCAGAAAGTTCATAACAAAACCCCTCAGGATGAATACCCATGACAAGACGCGTCCCGTCTATCTGATCTGCCTGCGCCTCTATCAAAAAATTGCCGCTATATATGAGCGAAACGCCATAAGCCATGCCTTGTTCTTCGGTTGTATTTTTTTCACACAATATGGCAAAGGGATTCATTTGATGGCTGGACGTACCGCGGAAGCTGTCCAATCTTATTTTAGCATGATTAACCGAAAGCCGCTCAACCTTGCGTTCTGTTCCCCATGAACCGGGAAAATACACCAAATCAAAAGATCCATCCACAAAGTCCAAACAGGCTGACAAAGCACGATTGACATGCAACGTATCCGCACCAGTATTTTTGATGACAACTGAGCGCGCTATAGTATCGTTTTCCTCAAAAACCGAATAATACAGCAAAACATCCAACGATAAAAAAGTGTCCCTCATCGTAATAACTAAGGTAGGCACATTCTCACCATAGAGCGCAGGCATCGAGGAAAGTTTAGGTTTCGTGTTTAAAATTTCATGAGATACATATCGCAAATCCGCTCCCGTTTCGCCCTTTGTTCCAATCACGCTAAAACAGCTCTCCCTAAAATCACCGCTCCCAAAGGTCGGATATTCCTGCGGTAATATATCTAAAGAAATGTTTTGGTCATCACCTACATCATAAGGCTGACCGGAAAAACTGACACTCGTTTTCTCTAATAAATAAGACAGCGGCGTATTCGCTATGGTTTTTCCATAATACAAATGCAATAATATGCCGTGTTCCTCCACTTGCATCTGATACGTCGCATGTTTGGTGGATAATGTAAATATGCGCTGTTCCTCATCGAAAGAAATTGCCAAACTCATCACCTGTTCCTTATCGGATTTTAGAATACATGTAGTATCATACTTGTTTTGTGCTTTACTGCTAAGTAGATTATAAATCAAATAAAAGATTTTATCAATTCACCGTATTGAATTTTTTCTAGGGTGAATGTATAATTAACCTTAGATGTTTACAATTCGAGAAAATAAAGGAGAACTCTTATGTATCGGATTTTGATATTTTCCGACACACACGGTTATACAAAAAGTTGTGTGTCAATGCTACACAAAATTCCACAAGTCGATTTGGTGCTGCACGCGGGCGACATTGCGTCGGATTGCCGATTTTTAGAAACCGCATGCCAGAACTTTGAGTGTGTAGCGGGAAACAATGACTGGAATTGCTCTTATCCGAAAGAAAAAGTTCTTTCTGTAGCGGATAAAACGCTGTTTTTGACACATGGTCATCTCTATGGCGTGAAAAACTCCTATTCGAAGCTCACCTCCCATGCCAAATCCATTGGCGCTGACATTGTCGTGTTTGGGCATACCCATATGCCGCATTGTGGCTACTCGGAAGGGATTTTGCTGTTAAATCCCGGCTCTAGTGCCGGCGTATACGGACCACAGGCCACCTGTGGTATGATTGAAATTGAAAACGGCAAAATATCGGCTGATATTTTAACAATGGGGGATTTTTTATGAAATTCACGATAACAGAATTTGATAGTCTCCCCTCTACTAACTCGTATTTAAAGGAAAGAGCGGCGGATTTTCCCATTGGGCAAGTGATCTGCGCCAAAGAGCAAAGTAGCGGGCGTGGGCGATTAGGACGTCAGTTTACCTCTCCCGAAAGCGGTCTCTATTTTTCAGTACTTTTGCGCCCTAAATCTATAGAAGAGACGCTCTTTCTTCCTATTATAGCCGGCATTGCCGTGGCGCGTGGGATACAGACGGATACAGGGGTACTTCCCCTTTTAAAGTGGCCGAACGATGTATTATTGGATGGCAAAAAAATATGTGGTATGCTTGCAGAAGGCGTAGCTGATGGGCGAGTTGTTTTAGGCATTGGCATCAACATTGGCGCATCACGCACGTACTTTGACAAGCTAAATCTGCCTCATGTGTCCTCAATTTTAGCACAAACGGGAAAAAAGCCAGAACGACTTAACCTTTTGGATGCCGTCCTTTCCGAGCTTGACTCGCTACTCGACAAGCCACATGAAGAAGTTTTAACGATCTATCGCGGTTTGTGTCTTACTTTAGGGCAGGAAATTACAGCATCTAACGGCATTTGCGGCGTAGCAAAAGACATTTCGCAAAAAGGCGAGTTAATCGTTGAGACAACAGAGAAAAAAATGGTGGTTTTAAATAGCGGTGAAGTGTCCATTTCAGGCATGTATTAGATCCGCTTTATCATGTTAACAAACACTATATGTGTATCATAGAATAAAAGCAGGCATTCCTGCACAAAGGAGAAGAATATGGATATCAATGAACAAGCTTTAGAGTTTCACAAAAAATATCGCGGCAAAATTCAAATCGTCCCCACCATGGAAGTGGATATAGAAAAGGATTTGTCCGTCGCTTATACGCCAGGGGTTGCCGAACCCTGCCGCAAGATTCACGAAAACCGTGAGGAAGTTTATACATACACCCGAAAGTGGAACAACGTTGCCATTGTAACTGATGGAACCGCTGTATTAGGTTTAGGCGATATTGGTCCTGAGGCCGCGCTTCCTGTCATGGAAGGAAAAGCACTCCTATTTAAAGAATTCGGCGGCGTCGATGCTTTTGGTATCTGCCTTAACACCAAAGACCCTGATGAGATTGTTGCCACGGTCAAAAACATTGCCCCATCCTTTGGAGGCATTAACCTAGAGGACATCAGCGCACCGCGCTGCTTTGAGATTGAAAAACGTCTGCAAGCCGTACTTGACATTCCTGTTTTTCACGATGACCAGCATGGTACGGCCATTGTCGTATTAGCAGCACTTACCAATGCTTTTCGTCTTGTGAAAAAAGGCAAAGATTCCCGCATCGTGATAAATGGTTCTGGTAGCGCTGGAACGGCGATTGCCAATCTACTTCTTTCCGATGGATATAAGAACATCACCATGTGCGACAAAGCCGGCATATTAACCCTCGATACCGCGCTAAATGATGCCCAACGAGAATTAGCCAAAAACACCAATCCCGACAAACTTTCGGGCACATTAGCAGACGCTATGCGCGCATCTGACGCATTCATCGGCGTATCTGCTCCCAAAATGGTCACTCCTCTCATGGTAACTTCCATGAATGAAGACGCCATCATCTTTGCCATGGCCAACCCCACACCCGAAATTTTCCCAGATGAAGCGAAAGCGGCAGGCGCACGCGTCGTGGGCACCGGTCGTAGCGATTACCCGAATCAAATCAATAACGTGTTGGCTTTCCCTGGCATTTTCCGTGGCGCACTTGATGCACGCGCGAAAGCCATCACAGAAGAAATGAAACTGGCGACCGCACATGCCATCGCATCATTAGTTTCCGACGAAGAATTAAACGAAGACTATATTATCCCAAAAGCCTTTGACAAACGTGTCTGCAATACCGTCAGTAAAGCCGTTATGGATAAAGTGGTAAAAAATAATTAGTAAAAGCATTGACAAATTTCGTTTAATCATTTATAATCATATCAAATTAAATAAATCAAAATGCGTTGACAGGGAAAAAGTTATAGCGCAAGGTCTTAAAGAGAGTCGCCGGTTGGTGAAAGGCGTCACCTTAACTGTAACAAGCTCGCCCTCGAGCAACTAAGCTGAAAGCTTTTTTAGGCAATTAAGCAAAGTCGGGTTTCTCACCGTTATCATAGAGAGCGTATTCGCTGTTTTTGGCCGATACGAACAAGTGGATAGGATATTCCTATCAATGAGAGTGGTACCGCGGAAGTTTAAGAATTTTAAACCTTCGTCTCTTTTAAATTGGCTTTTGCCGTTTAAAGAGACGAGGGTTTTTTTAATTTTTGTCAAAGAAAGGATGGTTTATATGAAAAATGTTGAGAAATATCAAAAAAACTATTTTATGCCCCCTGTCGTCACACACAATTGGGTGAATAAAGATTATGTCGACCACGCACCTATTTGGTGTAGTGTGGATTTAAGAGATGGTAACCAATCGCTTATCATTCCTATGAGTTTGGAAGAAAAAATCGAATTCTTTAAAATGCTCGTTAAAGTAGGATTTAAAGAAATTGAGGTGGGTTTCCCTGCCGCTTCCGAAACGGAATACACGTTCCTACGCACACTGATTGAACAGGATTTAATTCCTGATGATGTGACCGTTCAGGTACTCACGCAATCTCGTGAACATATTATTCGTAAAACTTTCGAATCCTTAAAAGGCGCTAAGAACGCCGTTGTTCATCTATACAACTCTACTTCCGTTGCACAGCGTGAGCAGGTGTTCAAAAAATCAAAAGAAGAAATCATTGAGATAGCAGTATCAGGTGCCAAACTCTTACAACAGATTTCTGATGAAATGGGCTCTAACTTCAATTTCGAATATTCACCTGAAAGTTTTACTGGCACAGAAATGGACTTCGCACTTGAAATTTGCAACGCTGTAATCGATGTGTGGAAACCAACACCGGACAAAAAAGTTATCATGAATCTTCCTGTTACCGTGTCGGTATCCATGTCACACGTATACGCCGACCAAATTGAGTATATGTGCAATAACCTTAATAACCGCGAAAACGTTATCGTATCGCTGCATCCGCATAACGATCGTGGCTGTGCCGTAGCGGATTCCGAAATGGGACTATTAGCTGGCGCTGACCGTATCGAAGGAACTTTGTTCGGTAACGGCGAACGTACAGGTAACGTTGACATTATTACATTGGCGATGAATATGTTCTCACAGGGTGTCGACCCTGAGTTAAACTTTGAAAATATCCCAGAAATTACAGAACTCTACGAAAAAGTGACACGCATGAAGGTGTATGACCGTTCACCATATAGTGGCAGTTTGGTATTTGCCGCTTTCTCTGGTTCTCACCAAGATGCGATTGCTAAAGGCATGAATTGGCGCGTTGAACACGATTGTCCGCATTGGACAGTGCCATACCTCCCCATCGATCCAAAAGATGTGGGTCGTGAATACGATGGCGATGTTATCCGTATCAACAGCCAATCTGGAAAAGGCGGAATTGGTTATCTGTTAGAGCAACAATTTGGTTACATCTTGCCTCCAAAAATGCGCGAAGATGTCGGCTATACGGTCAAAAATGTATCCGACCACTTGCATAAAGAATTAAAGCCGCAAGAGGTTTGCGATATTTTCAATGAGACCTATGTCAATATCGACACACCCATCAAACTCATCGATTATCATTTCAAACGCACACCAGACATTGAAGTTGATTTGACACTTGAAATCGACGGGAAACAACAAGATTTCCATGCAAAAGGAAAGGGCCGTTTAGACGCTGTCAGTAATGCGATTAAAGACAATTTGCCAATTGACTATAACCACCTTGCCTATACGGAACATGCTCTCACCGAAGGTTCCACCTCTCAGGCAATTGCCTATGTTGGCATCACTGATGACCATAACAAGATTCATTGGGGCGCTGGCGTGCAAGATGATATTATTGCCGCATCCATCACGGCACTAATCAGTGCTATCAATCGCATGAAATAGAAAATTACCCTGATAACCGAACGTTTTTTATCCTATTTTTCTAATGAAAAATAGGATAAAATGTACTATAATAGACTAATAGACATAACAAAGAAAGGCGTGATATTATGGGAATGACTATGTCACAAAAAATATTAGCCGCGCATGCAGGACTTCCTTCCGTTGAAGCAGGTCAGCTCATCATGGCTAAAGTTGATATGGTTTTGGGAAACGATATTACCTCTCCTGTTGCCATCAACGAATTTGAAAAAGCAGGATTCGCGAGTGTATTTGATAAAAAGAAAATTTCTTTGGTGATGGACCACTTTGCTCCAAACAAAGATATTAAAGCTGCTGAACAATGTAAAAGAAGCCGCTTGTTTGCAGGCAAACATGAAATTGAAAACTTTTATGATGTAGGTGAAATGGGCATCGAGCATGCACTACTTCCCGAAAAAGGATTGGTTGCCGCCGGCGAATTGATCGTAGGCGCTGACTCACACACTTGCACCTATGGCGCTTTGGGTGCCTTTTCAACTGGTGTTGGTAGTACCGATATGGCAGCTAGCATGGCAACTGGTGAGCTTTGGTTCAAAGTCCCTTCCGCTATCCGCTTCAACATTACAGGTAAACTTAACAAATGGGTTAGCGGAAAAGATGTTATCCTCCACATTATTGGTATGATTGGAGTAGACGGCGCGCTATATAAATCCATGGAATTCTCAGGCAGCGGTCTTAAAAATCTCTCTATCGATGATAGACTGTGTATGGCGAATATGGCAATTGAAGCTGGCGGTAAAAATGGTATTTTCGCTGTCGACGATGTCACCACTCACTACTTAAAAGAACACACCGATCATGACTATAAAATTTTCGAGGCAGATGCTGATGCGAAATATGATGCCGTATATGATATTTGCTTAGACGATATTAAATCAACGGTCGCTTTCCCGCATCTTCCTGAAAACACAAAAACGGTAGATGAAGCTGGCGACGTTAAAATTGACCAGGTTGTTATCGGTTCTTGTACCAATGGCAGACTTTCCGATATGGCAGAAGCGGCTGAAATCTTAAAGGGCAAGAAAGTTGCCAAAGGTTTGCGCGTTATTGTCATTCCGGCTACCCAAAAGATTTATAAAGAAGCCATGAAATTAGGCTACTTAGAAACCTTTATAGACGCAGGATGTGTCGTATCCACCCCTACTTGCGGGCCTTGCCTCGGCGGTTATATGGGTATTTTGGCAGCAGACGAGCGATGCGTAGCCACCACAAACCGCAACTTTGTCGGTCGTATGGGTCATCAAACTTCAGAAGTTTATTTAGCTAGTCCTGCCGTTGCAGCAGCGTCAGCTATTACCGGCAAAATCAGTCAGCCAAAGGAGGTACTCTAATATGAAAGCACAAGGATTTGTTCATAAATACGGCAGTAATGTTGACACCGATGTTATCATTCCAGCACGTTACTTAAATACGTCAGATCACAAGGAACTCGCTAGTCATTGTATGGAAGATATTGATAAAGATTTTGCTTCTAACGTTAAAGAGGGCGATATTATTGTAGCGGATAAAAACTTTGGCTGTGGTTCTTCGCGCGAGCATGCTCCTATCGCTATCAAGGCATCGGGCGTATCTTGCGTTATCGCTAAAACGTTTGCTCGTATTTTCTATCGTAACTCCATCAATATCGGGCTTGCTATTTTAGAGTGCGACGAAGCTAGTGATAAAATAGAGGCTGGCGACGAGGTAAATGTCGATTTTGATTCTGGTGTGATTACGAATATCACACGAAGTGAAACCTATCAGGCACAGCCGTTTCCACCGTTTATTCAAAACATCATCCATCAAAACGGCTACTTAAACTCTATTAATAAATAAAAGTACAAAGGAAGTTTTTATATATGAATAAAAAAATTACGGTTATTAAAGGTGACGGTATCGGTCCTGAAATCATAACCCAGGCTATGCGCGTCCTCGATAAAATTGCCGATAAATCCGGTCATAGCTTTACCTATCAGGAAATTTTAGCAGGCGGCTGTTCCATCGATGAATATGGCGTTCCGCTTACCAAAGAAAACGAAGAAAAATGTCTAGCCTGCGACAGCGTCTTATTAGGCGCCGTAGGCGGACCAAAGTGGGATAAATTAGACGCTTCCCTGCGTCCGGAAAAAGCTTTGTTGGGCATCCGAAAAGTGATGGGATTATACAGTAACCTCCGTCCTGCCAAACTTTTTTCAGAACTTGCCGATGCTTCCCCATTAAAACCATCTATCGTGGCGCAAGGTATTGATTTTATTGTAGTTCGCGAATTAATCGGCGGTATCTATTTCGGTGAGAGAAAGACCGAAACTTTAGAAAACGGTGAAAAACGTGCTAGCGATGTCATGGCATACAGCGAACATGAAATTGAGCGCATCGCCCATGTGGCATTTACAACGGCTCAAAAACGTCGTAAAAAAGTAACGTCTATCGATAAAGCAAATGTGCTTGATTCCTCTCGTTTATGGCGTGCTACTATGGAGCGTATCGCGAAAGAATATCCAGACGTCACTTTTGAAAACATGCTAGTGGATAATACCGCGATGCAGATTGTTAAAAACCCATCTCAATTCGACGTAGTGGTTACTGAAAATATGTTCGGCGATATTTTATCAGACGAAGCGAGCATGGTTACCGGTTCCATTGGCATGATTCCGTCCTCGTCTTTAGGAGAGGGAACCCGTGGCATGTATGAACCAATTCATGGATCCGCTCCTGATATTGCCGGAACCGACAAAGCAAACCCCATCGGCACGATTTTATCTGCCGCTATGATGCTGAAGTATTCTTTTGGGTTGGATAAAGAAAGCGAATGTATCGAAAAAGCCGTTGATTTGGCACTCAAACAGGGATACCGTACTGGTGATATGATGAGTGACGGCAAGACATTAGTGGGTTGTATAAAAATGGGCGACATTATATTAGAGAATTTAGATAAATAAGTGGAATGTTAAGAAAAGGCTATCATCCAAAGATGATAGCCTTATTTTTTATCGCGTTAGATTATTTTTTCTCACAATTTCAAGCACCTTATCAAAATCATCGGGCTCTATGGTGTTTTCAGCTACCACATTGGTAATTTCCTTGCCGCAAACTGTGCAACGATGTTTTATCTGATAGCCTTTGCCTGATTTGTAAACAATATCAATCGGTTCCATAAGACCGCCACATGTGCTTTTTCGATCCCCTGGCGTCTCATCTACATGTTTAGAATATAGACAGTAAGGGCAATGATTGCGATAGCTTCCATTTGTAAGAGGACTAACCTCCCTGCCGCAATTTTCACAAACAAACGAAACATTTTCCTGCTTTTTTGCCATGCTCTGTCCTCCCTATTTTTCTTTCCTAGTTATGATACCATAAACCTCTCATAAAAACAAGATACAGCATTTTCGTTTTTGGTATAATACCCAAAGTTTGGGGTCATACTGTCTATGAGGTGATAATATGATTAAAAAATATCCAAGTCTAAACGAATTATTAAAAAACGATAGTGGCGCCAAAAAATACTACGATTCTTTGCCCGATTATGTAAGAGACCAAATAAATTCGCGAGGAGATGACGTCAACTCCATCCAAAGCTTGCAGGATTATAGCGAAAATCTTCTGCGGGGCGATAACTAAAAAAGCAAGGCCGCATGGCCTTGCTTTTTTAGTGGGCTTCTTTTCGGTGATAACAAAAAAAATCCCGCATATATTTAACATAAAAAGGTTAAATTAAAGGGGGATTTTTTTATGCCAACCGTTATCACCTATAACCGCGATGAAGCCGTTTCATACGCGAAAAAATGGGCTATGGATCACAACCCTCTATATTATGATTTCAATAGTAATGGTGGGGACTGCACAAATTTTATATCGCAATGCCTTTATGCAGGAAGTCGTGTTATGAATTATACGCCCACTTTTGGGTGGTATTATATCGGTGCTAACCATCATTCCCCGTCTTGGACAGGTGTGAAATACTTATATAATTTTTTAACAACGAATAAAAAAGAGGCCGTGTTTGGCACCGAAACATCGATAGACTCCATGCAAATCGGCGATGTTATTCAATTGGGCAATGAAGAAAATGAATTTTATCATAGCCTCTTTATCATCAGAATAGATGGCAACCCTTCACCAGAACATATTTTCATTGCCACTCATACATTTAACTCTTATGATCGTGCTTTATCAACCTATTCCTATCATACCTTTCGCTGTATTCATATAGAAGGCGTTTACAAAACCGAATAAAATACAAATATTTTATATGCACGCTTGTAAATCCTGTAAAATATGGTAAAATAGGATAGTACTATTTCCCATTAAACAAGGAGATGATTTTTCATGAAAAAGAAATGGCTATCCATCCTATTGGGTATGATAATTTTGTTGTCTTTCTCTGCTTGCCAGACGTCAAACCGAACTTCAACAAATCATCAGCCGCCTAATAGCGCAATGCAAAATAAAGATAAAAAAACAGATCAAGAAAAAGAGTCACCAAGCCCATCCCACACTCCTCTCACAGAGGAAAACGCTGAAACAGTATCTAAGGCTGAATATGACAGCATTAAAACTGGCATGACATATGAAGAAGTTCGAGATATTATCGGCAGCGATGGCGTCATACTTTCAGAATCAGGCAAAAAAGGTGATCCCATTCATAAAGTTACGTATAGTTGGAATGGTGAGGGCACATCCGACTCCACAAGCAGTTTTCTATTTGAGAATGAAAAATTAAAAACAAAATCAGAAGTGGGGCTTCAATAAATACGAAAACCATAATAACAACTTTGATAAACAGATTCCATTAAAAAAAGACGCCAAAAAAGGCGTCTTTTTTTAGTTCTAGTTCACCGTCATCGTTATTTTTGATTGACCAATAGAGAATAGAAAATTTGAGCCATTTGTGCACGATTTGCACCAGATTTGGGATACAATTTGCCATCGGTTCCACTCACAATACCGTTTTGAACTAGAAATGCCATGGCATCATTAGCCCAAACGGATATTTCAGAACTATCTCCAAAAGTGTTAAGCTCTTTCCCTGTACCCACTGGCAACTTATTTAACGTTTTTAGTGTATTGTATAATAGCGTAAACATCTCTTCACGCGTAATGGCTTTATCCGGCTCGAACTTGTTTTGTCCGACGCCCTGTGAAATCCCCTTTTGTTTAACCGCTGCTAAATATGGCGTATACCACGTATTTCCCGCGTCAGCAAAATTGTCACCTGTCGAAACCGGCTCTATGCCATAAGCATCGCACAACATTTTTATGAATTGTCCTCGTGTTACGGCGTCATTCGGCGCAAATTGCTTACCGCCAACACCAGATGTGATTCCCTTTTGGCAGGCAAACATGACAGCCGCATAATACCAATCACCCTGTTTGATATCCGAAAACGTCGGTGTTGACGTCGCTGCGCTACTGGAATCAACCGCCAATTCATAAATGCCGGATTTTCCTGTTGCATATCGATTGTAGGCAGTAAGTGCCATCACAGCCTGCTCGGTTGCGAACGAATCAGACTCTCCACCCGATATATGAGCAAAAGTTTTATCGCTTAATTGATAGGTCAGTAGCACATCTAGCAAAGTCTTGTTATTTTTGGTAAAGTCTTTTGATTTAGCATCCATTCCCAAAGATGACAGAGCGATCATTACTTGCGATACCGTCTCACTCGACTTTTCTCCATTATACTCAAAATTGCCATCGGTTCCCTGTGCCTTTTTAAGATAGCTAAGGGCTTTTTCGATAGCTACTTTCACCGTATCCTGCTTCCTATAAGGCGCTAATGCGCTAAGCGCCATCGCCGTCACATCAATATCCGAATTGCCAGTTGTTGTTAATGAAAAACCTCCATCCGTCTTTTGATAGGTGAGAAGTTTATCAATAATGGGTTCTTGCGTCCATTTGGCATTAGGCGGAATCGTTTCAGAAGAAAGCGCTATCAAAGAATAGATATAGCCATTAGATCCCTGCTTTCCTAAATCATTGTTATTATAGATTTGCGATAAGAGAGGGTATCCAGCAAATTCAGTTGCCGATTTTCCCATCGATTTTAGAACAATAGCGAGCTTGGCATAGTCGGTCACTAATCGATACTCTCCTGCATTCTCTTTATATTCTGTTTCTAACTTTGTAAGCTTTTTACTGCCTATTGTCAGACCGTTTTGAGCTAAATCAAACATTTCCCACTGCGAAAGATCGTCTTTTGCCATAATATTCTTCAAAACCGTCGAAATATCAATTGTACTTGCGCTAGATGTCCCCGGAGCTGTACTTGATGACGATGCTGAAGACCCTGAACTTCCGCTGCTACCACTATTAGAATTCTGTGTATAATCCGTTGTGTATTGTACAGAAATTGCATCGCCGTTCTTTAGCGTATAGGCATTTGCACCAATTTTAGCAAGAGAACCATTTACATAATATTGCCAGCCACTGTTACTACCGCGATCCAATTCTGAAAGTCCATCGATGCTAGAAATATAACCACCTGTTTTATTAACATAGGATATACCAGCCGCATCAAGCGCTTTCTCGATTGCTGTCCATGCCGTTGCACTTTTCGAAACCGTCGTTGTCGTTTCAGACAAAATTGTTCCTTTGGTCTTGTCGCCGATTACTTCAACCGATACAGTGATATTTGGGTCAGAATCATTGCCGCCGGGATTTACACTATTCACACTATAAACCACAAAAGTGGTGAAATGTTTGGTCCAGATGGCTACATCATTTCCGAAGGCAATTTTGCCATCTTGATTCGTCGCCAATGCTTCGCTATTATCGCTGGTTAATGTATGAGTAATTTCATGGAGTGTCCCGTTACTGCCGATATAGCCAATTTTTTTTCCATTCGCATCTGGTATGAGAAGCCTTATTGGTTTATCAAATGTCAAATCTACATCCGAACCGGCTTTCACAGCCGATGAGATCGTTACACCCGATATGGATGGGTTTGTCACAACAGTTGGTAATTTAACAAGGCCATCCCACTCTTTCGACCCGGTGACTGTCGTGTTTTCCGCTACATTCATGGTAATTGACGTTTTACCATCGGCTTTTTGAGCATCTATTTTGGGAAGCACCGACGTTTTCTTGTCATTTGTTGCCGTAGTGACTAGTTTAAGAACGCCATCGACATCAGAAGGAATGTTTACAAACATCGGTGTTTGCGTGACAGCTATTTCAGAATTTTCTTTCGTTGGGCTCTGCAAAACAGCTACGACAATTTGTTCATCATTTGCAAACCTAACAACCTGCGGCAGACCATTTGCCGCTGCCTTTTCCATTCCTACCACATATTTATTACCGCGCATATCGTCCGTCACAGGTATGTTTGCCACACCGTTTTCATCAGTGATATACGATTTGCCGTTTAGGGTAATGGTCGCACCAGAAAGCGGCAAGTTCACCGCATTCCAGTTGGCATCAAACCCGTTATAACGGCAGGTAAGCGTTATGGTATCACGAGTTTGTGTGGTCGTAACAAGGGGATAAGCGGTTGACGACATATCACCGTAATAAACCACCAAATCATCATTGTTTTGAACTTGATACGCCCCCATAGAATCCGTTGGTGAAACAGCGTTTACCTGATAAAACCAACCATCATAGCCACCAAATCTCCCCACCGTTTCATTATTAATCGAACTGACATATCCTTTATCTACAGCATAAGGAATTTTGGCAGAATCTAAAGCTTGCTCCAAAGCATCCAGAGCCGTCGGTTCCTTATCGCTATCGGTTTGCACGGTAAAGGATTTATTATAAAGAATATTTTGTTTAGCCCCTTCAACTCGTACGGTAAGGGTTTTTTCATTTTTTAATGTCTGTACTGTGATTTGTTCATCATTTGCCAACCTGACGACCTGCGGAAGACCATTTGCGGCTGCCTTTTCCACTCCTAGTACATAGCTTTTGCCGCGCATATCGTCTGTTACGGCAATACTTGCCGCACCGTTTTCATCAGTGATATATGATTTGCCGTTTAGGGTGATGGTCGCACCAGGAAGGGGCAAATTCACCGCATTCCAGTTGGCATCAAACCCATTGTAACGGCAAGTAAGCGTTATGGTATCACGAGTCTGCGTTGTCGTAACAAGTGGATATGCGGTTAGCGACATATCGCCGTAATAAACCACCAAATCATCATTATTTTGGACATTATATGCCCCCATACCAACTGTTGGTGAAACATTATTTACTTGATAAAACCATCCATCGTAGCCGCCAAAACTCCCCGCGGTTTCATTGTTAATCGAACTTACATATCCATTATCGGCGCTATAAGGAATGTTAGCAGAATCCAAAGCCTGCTTCAAAGCATCGAGAGCCGTCAAATCCGCATCGCTATCCGCCTTAATGGTAAAAGATTTATTATAAAGAATATTTTGTTTACTACCTTCCACTCGTACGGTAAGCGTTTTTTGATTTTCCACTTTTTTATGGATATGCAAGAAATACGTAACCGGCGCTTTTTCTCCAGTCTGCGCCATCACGCGAACGGTTCTTTCCGTTTTATCACCATAGGCAACATTTAACGTATTCGCTCTAGTATTATTGACAAAAACATTGTCTGCCGTTGTTTCTACATTCACATCAAAAGAATCTGAAAGCGAGTTTACATCATATTCATGCACGCCGGCAGTTAGTGATAACTTTTTGTCATCTACAGTAATAGAAGTAACATCGTCTGTCTTTCCCACTTCGGCATCAGCCGATTTTGCACGGGTAATATACGAAACTTCTGGTCCAACTTCTCCTAATGATCCCAATGACATTTGCACATTATTATAGATTTTGACGAAAGAAATCTCGTCCAAATTAATGGGATTATTATTTTCATCGACTGCCCATGAAATATCGATACCGTCGCCTTTGTTAGGGGCAGCTATGTAGGGATTCCCCGCCACATCGTCAATCGTTCCATTTTCATGAACATCCGCACAGCCAAATGCTACTTTATTCGTGGCAAGTTTCGTGCCACCTAATGCTAAACTATTTACATTGACATCATCATAATTTGCAGGATTGGGATAATAAGCATGGTTATGAAAACCATTTTTATCGATCGTGCCGCTTCCGCCTAAACTGTCTGTCCAAGGCACATCTAACGCCTGCGTGAAAGTCGTGTCTGGATTTTGATAGGTCACACTATAATTATAAAGAGTACTACTCTCGAAATATTCCGAATTCGCAATTTCATACCATTTATCGGGAATGCCATCGTTGTTTTTATCTTGCGCAACCTCTACCCCGCTGGGTTCTTCATTACCGGCAAATGCGTTTCCATACAGGATAAAATCCACACCATATGGGTTTTTCGTATCATTTTTAATAGGATTTGTAAATTTCCATGAAATGTTACCACCATATGCACCAAGTGATACCATTCCGGCAGAAGCGTCTAATGTGCTGTTTTTGTCTAATCCAATGGCTTCGTTTGTATATTGTCCCGGCGCATTCGTATGTTTATAGACGACCGCATCAGAAGTCGTCGTAGCCTCATCGGCTATTGCCGCCGTTGGCCATAAGCTAATGAGCATAACGAATGTCAGCGCAAGAGCCAAAAATCTATTTATCTTTTTTAAGTTTTTCATGTTTCTCCCCCTATTTTACTTTTCTGCTGTCTATATTAAGGACTAGAACGTAGTCCATATTTAACCGAAATTCTATGAAACATTTTAATGAAATCGTTCCCCATCCAAAGAATCAAAACCAAATTGGAAACGCCATGCGCCAAATCCATGGGAAAAGACGTCACACAGGCTGCTATCATTATTTTCACATTAAATCCTGTTACATTACTGGAAACTAAATACCATCCATTCATAATCCAGCCAAACACAAACCCCCACAACAGGCCATAGAAGCAAAAAATCCACTTGCTTTTTGTGAGCGGCCTTTTTAATAGCCCCGATAAAAGCCCCATGATGCCCCAGCAAAACATTTGCCAAACTGTCCATGGCCCTTGCCCCAAAACAAGATTGGACGCCAAAGCCGTGATAGCCCCCGTCAAAAATCCCACTTCGCCCCCAAACACAATTCCCGTCACCATAATAATAAACGATGACGGCTGAACGCTGGGAATAGACGAAAACAAGATTCTCCCGATGGCAGAAACTGAGGACAATAGCGCAATAAGCACGATTTTTTCCGCGGCAACGTTCTTCGTTTCAAATACCGAAAAAAATAAAATAATCACACCCATCATCGCCACAAAAATGCAGGCTAATGTGTTTCCCCTAAAAATCGTGGCACTTAAAATCAAGGTGCAAACCATGATTATCACGGTGACAGACATGTATTTTCTCATAATCTAAGCACATCCTCATACGTAATCACATCACTCGAGGCATGCCTAAACGCCTTATTTAACGATGTTGTATAATACCTATTTTCTTTGAAAAAATGCTGGGGAATATCCTCATAGGCTACATCACCGTCAAACAGCATCAAGCAGCGATCCGCATATTGAGCGGCAAATTCCAAATCATGCGTCGCCATGAAAATTGCCGCCCCGCTTTCTTTTAAAAGGCGCGCGACCGTTTCTTTGCTTTCAGGGTCTAGCCCCTTTGTCGGTTCATCTAAAAGAATGAGTTGTGGTTTTTTGAGCAAAACAGACGCTAAAACAACCCGCCCCGCTTCCCCGCTGGAAACATCATACGGATGCCGTTTTAACAAATGCTTAATTCCCAAATCGCTTATAAGCGCCTCATAATACGCGGCATCACAGCCCTCAAACCAAATTTCATCCTCAATTACGTCGCTAAGAAAATAGGCGTTAACATTTTGCGGCATGTATGAAACCCTATCCGCTTTGCCACGAATCTTGCCGGAATACCCTTTTAAAACGCCGGCAAATATCTTGAGCAGGGTACTCTTGCCACTACCGTTACCCCCGAACACACACGCAAATTCCCCTTTGTTTATCGTTAGGGAAAGTCGTTTTAAAACATAGGCCTCTGCATGAGGATACGAAAACACCAAATCCTTGCAACTCGTGATTTCATCTGTTTTCTTTTTCGCAGGTTCTTCTTTTTGATAGGAAACTTTTGTTACCATGCTTTTTAATTCTCTGGGTGTCAACGCCACTTTCCCATATAATCGAAGCGAAGCCTTAGCAATATCGGGGACAAAATGCAAAAAGGCATCGTCGTCATCGTCAACTATCGTTTTTAACACAGATTTGGGCTCTCCATAATAAGCTAGTATACCTTCATTCATCATGCCGATTTGATCGGCAAAAGGTAGTACCTCGTGCAATCTATGCTCACTTAGGACAATGGTAACTGAAAACTCCTCATTGATGCGCTTTAATGTTTCTAAAAAGTGTGTCTGTGCAATGGGATCTAACTGGCTTAACGGCTCATCTAACAATAAAAGTTTAGGATGCGTCATCATCGCACTACAGAGAGCCACGAGCTGTTTTTGCCCACCAGATAAAGTTTCAGGTGACCTATTTAATAGCGGTTCAATCCCGAAAAAGCAAACCGTTTCCGCCATTCGTTTGCGCATCGTGTTTTGGGAAAATCCGCGATTTTCCATACCAAACGCTAAATCGTGTAAAACGCTTCCACATAAAAGCTGTGTATCAGGATTTTGAAATACCATAGAAATTTCCCCTGAGGCAATGGTTTTACTAATTTGTCCACTTTTTTCCCCAGCCGGTGCGATTTCATCTTTGATATTTTTTAGCAAAGTGGTCTTTCCACAGCCGCTTTTCCCGCATAGAACCGTTATTTTATTTTCTGGAATCTCTAAATGAATATGGCGAAGCGCCTTGGTATCCGACAGCGCATATGAAAATGAAAAATCATCAAATTTAATCATACCGTTCTATTTTTTCTCCTTTGCCATGCGTAAAAAAATTCTACTAAAATAGGAATAGCCAAATAAAAAATCATCACACAATACGCCGCCAAATCATATCCGTCAAAAGCAAGAGGTAAAAGTCTAGGATACATGGCATATTGCCCTGCGCCATAGTAAAACAAGCTTGTGTTAACCGTAAAACTTAGAACAAGCACAATAGCCAGACAAATATCCGCCGAAATCAGCTTAAACCGATTATATGTGGTACGCCGTTTTTGCCCATATTCTTTTGCCTTTAAAACCTCAGCAATCATCATGCCCTCTTCTAAACACCAACTAATCAATGCTTTTAGTAGGTGACCTGCCGTCTCTATTTTATGTCGAAACTTTCCACTATTCACCTCAATACCGCGCGTTTTAGCAACATCGATAATATTTTGCGCTCTTTTTTGGAATACACTTGTATAACGAATCGACATATTGGTGATGAAGCCAATTTTGGGGAAAAATTTAGCAAATAAAAAGAGGAACCGTTCACTATCAATCAGAGCATTAAATACCAAAAACGCCATAAACATCGAAAAAATCATAACCGAAGTCGATACACCGTATAAAAAAGCTTCTAATGTGATAGGATTATCAGATAAATAAAACAGAATATGCGTTCCCCTGTGATTAGTAAGCGGATTAATGAGAATAATGAGTAAAGCCACTATCCAAAACCCTTTAAATGCGCTCATCATTTTATATTTCTCCACATACAAAGCATCTAATAACAGGATAAATGCCATAACTGTCAGTGAAAACACTGGATGATTCCACATAAAGACAAACGCGAACAGTCCGACAAAATATAGAAATATCACGCCAGGATGCATCCCGTAAAACGCACTTTCTAATTTGTTTTTTTGCCTACATCTTTGCCAGAATCCTTTGTGTACTTCCACTCGATACTATCTCCTTTTTTGAGTTTATAGGCACTACAGCTTTCTTTTGGGAAATTTCCATTCACCGTATAGAGCCAACCGCTACCCTCACCTTTATCAAACTCATATAAATTATCAATACCCTTGATATAAGCAGCACTTTTTAATCCCGAAAATTCCATCTGTATTTTACGCGATTTGGTTTCGCGAAGGAGCACATCAAACACGCTATCCCCTTCTTCAAAATTCACCTTTTGTTTACTCATAATACTTGCCTGGTCATCCACACCGCAAATAGATATATAAACGATATTTTCCTCTTTCGCTACATCCGTCGGCGGCGCTACTGATTTGCTACTTGCCACCGCAGGTTTCCCCGTATTACTGCCACTTTGCGTAGGAGCTACACTAACTTCCGCCGAACTTACCGCTTGAGAACTTTGCGAGGATTTTTTTGCAGAACTCGTTACGGGTTTCGTTTGCGACGCACTTGTTTTTTTACTACTTGATGTAGCAGAGGTTGCAGTGGTCTTTTCGGTTTCGTTTGTTTTTTTCGCACTTTCTGTGGAAATTTCCTCTTTAGCTTGTGATTCAGTTCTCGCTTCTGATGGAAGAGTGGATTTTTCTTCCACAGCTGGTTTCGCTTTTTCGGACTTATCCACATTTTGTTTGGTTGCCTGTGAGCAACCGCTTAAAAAAATGCCGACAACTACTAGATATATGAGGATTCGTTTCATAGCACTTTTCCTTTCACGATTTCTGTATCATTTACACGTTTTATTGGATAAAAAAAGTCCCCCTTGTGTAAAGGGAGACATGTGTTCTATAACAAATTCTCCTACCCAAGAATTCTATCTATAGCATTTGAGCAGATATCCTGACTTATGCATCATCCTAAAAAGCACCTTCTCGTTGCTTGGCAACAATGGTCTTCGCTTTCTCGTCCGCATTTACAGTAGGGGTAAGCCTGTGTCGGATTTTCACCGAACTTCCCTTTGAAGCAGCATTTGCTGCACTCAAAACTATTCTATTTAATTTTTCACATCTAAGAACTAATATAACACAAAAAACTATTCGATTCAAGCTTTTATGGCATTTTCATCATTTTATGGTAGGAAAGTATGAAAAACCCTCGCAGCTATCAAAACTGCGAGGGTTTTTACTGGTGGGTCATCGGAGATTCGAACCCCGGACACCTTGATTAAAAGTCAAGTGCTCTGCCAACTGAGCTAATGACCCCTATAATAGGGATTGGTGATAATATAACATACAAAAACCATTCGACGAAAGACATAAAAAAACCTCGTAACTGCCAAAGCTACAAGGTCAATTACTGGTGAGCCATCGGAGATTCGAACTCCGGACACCTTGATTAAAAGTCAAGTGCTCTGCCAACTGAGCTAATGGCCCTTATGGCTGGGATGGCAGGACTCGAACCTACGAAATGCTAGAGTCAAAGTCTAGTGCCTTACCACTTGGCTACATCCCAAAATTAAAAAAATATATGGGGTGGATAAAGGGGATCGAACCCTTGACCTCCAGAACCACAATCTGGCGCTCTACCAATTGAGCTATGTCCACCAAATATGGTGCGCCTGGAGAGATTCGAACCCCCGACCTACTGCTTAGAAGGCAGTTGCTCTATCCTGCTGAGCTACAGGCGCATATGACCTATATTGGCCTATGGAGCGGGTGATGGGAATCGGACCCACACAATCAGCTTGGAAGGCTGACATTCTACCATTGAACTACACCCGCATCTCTCTCCCTGTTGGTTAGCAACCTGTGCTCAACCAACCGACTTGCCTATTATATCAACATTGAGCAGGTTTGTCAATACATTTATTTGGTTTTTTTGATTTTTTTTCGCATAATCCTTTTTATATCCTAAAGATTCCATTTTCAGCTAATTTATAGCAAAAGGAAGAACTCTACACTACGAGGTAACAGGAATATTATCTTTTTTATAAAATTCACTGATTAAAACATCCAGATCCTGACTTGCCTTTAAAATTTCTATGGGGCTAGCATTTTCGTCAATCATGAGTGCTTCTAATTTTGTTTTTAATTCATCTATTTTCTTTTGTAAAATTATGTTTTGCATGACGTTACCCCCCTTTTGTGTTTTTATATTACACCAGACAAGTTTATATGTCAACTGCATTTGTCATTATTCTTTTCAATTTTCGTTTTTTCGTTCGTCAGTATTTTCTATGTTATTATTCATTTCGCCATCTTCCGACATATCCCCTGTAAAATCCACAATTTTAACCACGTCATTTCCTATTTCTGACAATTGATTTTCGTGCACATAAGGAGTCGTTGCCTTCAATCCCAACTTGCTTCGATTGACATAGAAATATACCAAAGCCATGATCGCTAAAACAGCAGAAACAGCTGCCAACATTTGTGATACAGGTATGGTTCCAAACATTTTTAACACATATACATTCTGTCTCATACCTTCCAAGAATCCACGACCAATTCCATACCAGACGATATACAATAGAAAAATCTCACCATCGAATTTCTTTCGATTTTTATACGTAATAAATATAGCGATGCCCAAAAGCATCCAAATCGATTCATACAAAAACAAGGGATGCACATCTGTACCATTTACGCTCATACGCCATAATACATCCGTCGTTCTCCCATAAACTTCGGCGTTGGCAAAATTGCCCCAACGACCAATTGCCTGCCCTAACATTAAGGGAATTGCGCATACATCGAAAACTAGTCCAATTTTCAAGTGTTTGACACGACAATACACAATTCCTGTGAGAGCAGCACCAATAACAGAACCATAAATGGCGATACCGCCATCCCAAATTTTAAAGGCATTTAAAATGTTGCCTTCCATCTCGTCCCATGAAAAAATGACATAATAGGCACGAGCGAAAATAATAGCAATCGGTAAACCCCACAAAACTAAATCATAAATAACTTCCGTATCCAAATTCAAGCGTTTGGCTTCATGGAGCGCAAAAACAAATCCGGCTACAATACCAGTCACTAAAATAATGGCATACCAATAAACTGTCAACGGACCTATTGAAAAAGCAACGCGCTGCATATTAAATGGTCCTATTCCTAGTCCCGGAAATCCTATTGCGTTCATAGATGATACCTCCTTAATCCCCTTTAACAATTGACAAAACAAAGTTTGCCTCATCAAAATGTTCTAAAAATCTTTTCTCTACACAAGAAAAATCAATTTCTTTATATACACGGTCAAAATCAAGCAGACTACAATCACGAAAATCCCACGCAATAAAGCTATGTGCAAAGTTTTCTTCGTTATCGAGTCCCATGACAAAGTTGCCCCACATCGCCTTTTTAACGCGTGAGAACGCCTCTTGATCTAGTCCCTTTTGTTTCATCTCTTTTACATGCTCTAGAATCTTTCCATGGAGCGTCCCTGGATTGGGCGTTTCCGCATAAATGCAAGAATGGGCATAGCCGTTCCCCACTTCGTATTCACATGAAAAAGAATCATTAATCAGTCCCTCATTATAATTGGTTTCATAAAAATCAGAACTTCTGCCAAAAAGCATCTCCAAAACCATTTCCGTTTCGAGCTGGCTACGCATTAACTCGATACCGTCTTTCCGAATATGGGTTTCTTTATATCCCGCCATCATCATCGGCATGGATACCGGCAACGTGATTTCTTTTTGCGTGCCCGCCACGCTTGCAGGTTCGGCAGGATAGATGCGATCTATTTCACCAGGGTATTCCTGATTTTTTAGGTTCGAAAACACCAAAGAAAACGTCTCATCCACATCGATGTCACCAATAATAAATAATACCATATTAGAAAGATGATAAAAGGTATGATAGCATTTATATAGAAGCTCTTTTGAAATGTGCGAAATGCTCTCTATTGTACCGGCAATGTCTAATTTGACAGGATGTTCATGATAGAGTAGTCCCAAAAAATTAAACATCACTCGCCAATAAGGATGATCCTCGTACATGCGAATTTCCTGCCCGATAATGCCTCTTTCTTTTTCAACATTCTCATCAGTGAAATAAGGATTTTGCACATAATGAAGAAGAGTGGTTAAATTCTCATTAAAATGCTCCGTACAAGAAAACAAATAAGCCGTCATATCAAATGATGTAAACGCATTTGCAGAGGCGCCTTGCCTAGAAAAATCATCGAAAATATTGCGGTCAGGCTCTTCGAACATCTTATGTTCCAAATAGTGAGCAATTCCGTCTGGAACATGTGTAACCTCTTGATCCCCCGGCGATTTAAAATGGCTATCAATGGAGCCGTAACGTGTACCAAAAATGGCATATTTTTTATTAAAACCAGGCTTTTTCACGATGTAAATTGGCATACCCGATTGATGTCTTGCTTCATAAACTGTCTCGCCTAAAAAGGCATTCTGGTGCGTTTTTATATTCAAAAAATCACGCCCTTTCCGTTTTTTTGCTAAGCTTATAAACGGTATCCAAACTGATATGAGAGAAAGCTTCTGCCACATCCTCTTTTGTAACCGCCAATATATTTTTCAAATAATGATCGATATCTCCCGTTTGGAACAAGATATTAGACACATTAAAATCCTGCATTTGACGCTGAGAATCGCGCATAGATCTCAAACTATTTTCAATCGATAAAATGCTATTTGAAAAGTCATCATCCGTAAAGTTCAAATTCTTCACATCTTCAAACTGACGCATGATTTCTGCCTGCGCCACTTCAAATTTGTCAAATTCCACGCCGCAAGACACAATCATTAATCCTTTTAAGCTTTCTAACCTACTGAACACATAATAACAAAGGCTTAATTTTTCACGCACATTATTAAATAGCTTAGATGCCGGACCACCACCAAAAACTTCATTAGCAACAATCAAAGGAAAGTACAGTTTATCAGTCGTCGAAATATTGGTTTTGAATCCCAAACAAAGCTTACCTTGATTAATATCCATTTTATCTTCAACATAGCGAATTTCTTTTTTGGGCACTGACAAAGAGACATTTGGATAACCCAAACGATTACCAGAAGGCAAATACACTTGCATGACTTCTTTTGCTGCCTCAATGTCTACATCACCTGTGATATAAATATCGATTGGAGCTGTTTTGATGAACTCTTGATAAAAGGAAAACAGATCCCGGGCATTTATTTTTTTCACTTCATCAATCGTTCCATTTTCTGATAAAGCATAGGCCTCCCCTTCGCATAGAGCTTCGAAGCAGCGAACCATAGCATATTCTTTTTTATCGTTAATGATACTTTCAATTTCGTCAATCAAACCAGTTTTTTCAGTATTAACAATTTCCTCTGAAAAAGCGTTCTCAGAAACGAGCGGACGAAACAACATTTCAAACAAAAGCGGCAAAGCCTTTTTAGACAGTTCCTGCCCGCTCATGCAATATTGATCTAAAATAGCTTTAATACCCAACCTAATTAACTGAATTTCGCCGCGTTTCGTGACTGAAACACTTAAGCTAGCCCCATAAAGGTCTTCTAGCTCCATCGAAATTTTTCTCGCAGTGGGATACTTTTGGCATCCTTGACGAAGCACCAATGGCAAGAGCGCCGTCTTACTCACATTTTGAGCATTATCCATTCTTCTATATAAATAAATGCCAATGTCAACCGTTTTGAATTTTTCCTCATGCTCATAATGCAATGTCACACTATCATTAATTTTAAAGATACGAGTCATATTATCTCTCCTAATTGCCACAAAATTGTCCTTATATACTTAGTTCTATTTTACATATTAAATATTAATCTGTCAATTTTTTCTTCATTTGTTTACAATTTAACTGATTTATAAGAAATTCTCCATTTGTGCCAAAGTAAGTTTAGGATGCAGTGCTAAATTTAAGCCACTTGATATTATTTTGGCAACTTTACTCACAATAAGATCAATATTTTTTGGTGTTACCACCATCTGATCATATGGCTCCAAAAAATCCGACAGTATCTCATCTTTCTCTTCCGCGTTCGTTTTTGTCGTCGCATTTTCAGCTAGATACTCCATACTTTGTTTAGCAATCACGCCAACACCCACTACCGTAGGAACGCCAATCGCCAAAACCGGTATCCCCAGCGTTTCCTTGGTCAATGCACTGCGATGATTCCCCACTCCAGACCCTGGCACAATACCGGTATCTGAAATTTGAATCGTGTTGGCAATCCGTTCTAAATTACCAGCAGCCAGTGCATCAATAGCGATGATATGGGTAGGCCCCAATTTTTCGCAAATTCCCTGCACAATCTCGCCCGTTTCGATTCCAGTAATGCCTAAAACGCCCGGTGAAATGGCACTCACACGATTCAAATCATTTGAAAGAGATGGCATATGTTCTTTCAAATGTCTAGAAATGACTAGACCAGATATAACCTTTGGTCCTAAAGCATCTGCTGTAATATTGTGATTTCCCAATCCTACTACAAATACACTGCTGTCATCTTTAAGTGTAATCAGGCTTTTTATCTCTTTTGCAATAATTTTTGCGACCGTCTCATAATCGCTCGAATATTCGACGTTATCCACATGCACAGTTATATAGTTACCTTTGCTTTTTTGCAGAAGATCTGCTGCTTTATCCGTCGTAACTGCCACGCGTTTTAAAGAAATTCCTTCAATATCTTCTTCTGTAAAAGAAACGCCTTCTATTTCCTGAGCCTGGGCACTTTCCATATACCATTGACATGCCTCGAACGCCAAATCTGTTCGCACATTCATTTTCAAAATCTCCTTATACAAAAAATTTAGTAATACTATTTTCTGTATGTTTTTCTTTTATTATTTATATAAAACCATCTTTTATGAAATGTAGTTTATGGAAAATAAATTGTTCACCTTTTTATCGAAATTCGAAACAAGGAAGCTAAAATACAATAAGGGTAAGCAGTTCTGCTTACCCTATCAAATATTCATTTGAAATTCATTTTACATACAAGTATTTAGTTTTCCTGCAAATACTTTAAAGTCTGGTAACAAAGTTCAGCACTTTCAGCACGAGTCATCACTTTGGCCGCTTCAAAATGATTATCGACACCGTGGAAAACGCCATAACACGTCATATTTTTAACGCTCTGATTTGCCCAAACAGGAACCGTGTTCATATCTTGATATGACATGTCAATGCAAGTTGCTGTTTTTGGGCTAATCGCTTTATTCAAAATAACGGCCGCCTCGCTACGCGTAATGTTATCATAGGGATTAAATACACGCTTTCCATTCACAATAGTACCGTTAATTAGTCCTTTGTGATATGCTGTGTTAATCGTCTCTTGCACCCATGCCGGCTCATTTGCGCAATCGGAAAACACCCCAGAAGAAGTTGCCTTATCATTAAGATAAGTACCGGTGCTCGCTAAAACCATGTTTAAAAATTCTACACGATTGACCACAGCTTGTGGTCTAAAGAATGCTGTATTGTTTTTTAGTTTTTCACCCACAATAATGCCGCTTTGTGTCAACTTCATGACCGGATATTCCGCCCAATGATTAGCCAAATCTGAATAAACAATTTGAATTTTACTATTTTCATTCGCGGCAGCGGAAGTCGCAGAAGTGGGCACATTCTCAGCTACAAACACATGAATGGAAGCTGTTTTTGCTCTGCCATAAACATCGGTTACACAGAAAGTAAACTTATCGTCACCTGTATAATTTTCGTTCGGTGTATAAATCATTTCGCCGGTTTTAGCATCAATCTTATCGATCGTACCATTTTCCGGAGTTGTAATCAGTTTTATTTTCTTTTCCGCTAATTTAAGCGAACCGTCGATGGCGCTTAATTTCTTGGGTGAATTTTCATAAACCATCACATCCTTGTCAACCAACGCCATAGACTGCTTCACAGCGCCAGGATCGACAATAATAGACAGTGCTGCTTCATTGGAATAATCTTTCCCATCGCTTGCACGATAGACTAAACGCACTTCACCCGTAAAATTATTTTTTGGCTGAAAAAACAAAGTAGAAATTTCACCCATGGAAATTTCTTGCCCTTCTTTCACTTTTCGACCATTCAATAATAATTTTCCTTCCCCGAAAAAGCCAGGCAGGGATACGAATTTTATTTTGGAAATCACTTCAGAATCCATGTCAATATAACTATTCTTAAAATCCTCCGTCCCAAACGTCAATACCTGATTTTGTGCAGATACCTTCACAAAATCATTCGCAATTGGCTCCATTGCTTGCACTCCTACACTCGTGCACATCATAATAGTCACCATAAAACAAGCTAGGCATTGTATACTTTTCTTCATCATTCGTCCTTTTCGCTCCTTTTTATGCAAAATATTTTCTATACATCTGCTATTTTCCACACTTATCTTTGTTCCATACACGAAATATTTTGGTAATTCAAAAAGCTTGACAAATCAAATTTTTTCGATATAGTAAAACATAGAGACGAAAGGAGTTTTATTATGGGAATATGTATTTGCGATAATTGTTATCATTTAAAAGAGGAAGAAAATGAAGACGGCAGCATTTTTTGCAGCTGTGAATATGGTTTTCCGTCAGAGGAATGTGATACCTGTGAAAAAGAGGAATGCGACTTAACTTGTGAGCACCTAGATCCGATTTCGGAAACAACCGTTCATTGTTCGCGTTGCGGTAAAGCCATGTCCATCTATTCAAAACAGGAAGATGGTCCCTATTTTTGTATGGACTGTTACTTGAAAGAAGATTCTTCTCTTTAAATTTTCAAAACGAAAGGAACGTATTTCTTATGAAAGTATTTATGATAAATAGCCCGCACACAAGTCAAGTGGTGGATTTGGAAATACCAAAGCCAAACCATGATGAAATCGTGATTCTCGTCATGGCATGTGGTGTATGTGGCACCGATATTCATATTTATAAAGGCGAATATTTTGGCGGTTATCCACGCGTACCCGGTCATGAATTTTGCGGTATTGTATCCGAAGTAGGTAGGGATGTTCATAATTTTCATATTGGTCAGCATGTAGCCGCTGATCCTAATATATTTTGCGAAGGCTGTGACAATTGCAAACAAAACCATCAGAATTTCTGTGAAAACTTCGATGCAGCTGGCGTTTCGAAGCATGGTGCTTACGCCGAATATGTAGTAATACCAGAGCGTTGCGTGTTCGATATTGGTAAGATAGATTTCGATGAAGGCGCTATGATAGAACCTCTCTCCTGCGTTGTCTACGGTCAAGAAAATGCTGGATTGCCTATCGGCGGACATGTTTTAATTTTTGGTGCAGGTCCTATTGGTCTCATGCATATGCAGCTAGCCAAAATAAACGGTGCGGCTACTGTATCCATCGTGGACTTGTTCCCGCATAAGTTAGAACTTGCCAAAAAATTGGGCGCTGATTTTGCCTATACCGCCGATGAATTTAAAATCTTAGGTAAAACGAACGCATTTGAAACGGTCATCGATTGTACCGGTGTTCCCGAAGTGGTGGAAACGGAAATGGCTTATGTGAAAGATGCCGGCACTTTTTTGATGTTTGGGGTCTGCCCCGAAGGGGCAACTATCGCCATTAGTCCCTATGAGATATTCAGGCGTGAAATTAAAATTGTTGGTTCCTATTCTTTGAAGAAAACCTTTGGAAAAGCTCTTTCGCTCATTCAACACAAAAGAATCAACGTAACCGATTTAATTGATAATCGCGTTAGTTTAGAAGAAACTGGTGCATTTTTTGAATGCGTTCAAGATTTGAATCCTCATCTTAAAACAGTCGTCTATCCCACTAGAGACTAAAAAATGCGTACAAGAAAAGAAGCCATGCTGATTTCAGCATGGCTTCTTTGTATATGAGTGTCTATCTTATTTTAAGTGTTCAATGAATTTTTGCATCATCGCTGCTATTTCGGCTCGAGTAGCAGTTCCCTGCGGATCAAGTGTTCCATCGGTTCTGCCGCTTATGATGTTCGCGTTAAATCCATAACGCACAGCCGTATTTGCCCACGAAGAAATCTTATTCGCATCACTAAATTCACGAATGGCCATTCCTTCAATATTGGAGACATCTTCTCCCTTGAACTGGGCATATTGATAGAGCATCATCATCGCTTGCTCACGGGTGATCGGTGTGTTAGGTGAAAATGTGCTAGCGCTAGTACCACTGACAATCCCATTTTCATTTGCCCAAGCCACGTAAGGCGCATAATATTCATCTTCATTTACATCTGTAAAATCTGTCGTAGCATTTGCTTTTGCTTTCGCATAGCGACCTAATACCGTGACAAACATACCACGTGTCATGGCTACATTAGGCGAAAAAGTCGTATCCGTTGTACCACTAAACAAACCTTCTTCTGTTACATAAGAAATGGCGGATTTTGCCCAATGATTTGCCACATCTGAAAAACCATTCACGCTTGTTGAGCTATTAGTTGGCTCACTTACAGTCGTTTTAGAAAACTTCACATTAATGGCAGCGGTTTTCTCACTATCTGATAAAACATACTGACTAACCGCTCCCACGGACTTACCATTTACGGTCACGTCCGCTACCTTATAGCCATCATTTGCTGTTATATTAACCGTTTTTCCGTCTGCATTTAAAACAGCACTGCCGCCCTCACTTGTCGTAATGACAGGCTTAGCCGGAGTGGATGGATTTGTGGTAGAAGATACAGCGTCTCCTGTCACCACAACTTTGCAACGTGGTCTTGAAATATCGCTCGTATCGTTGTTGTCTTTATTACCATAGCGTAACGCCGACACGATATACGTTCCTGGTTTATCGAAAGTCAGCTGTGCATGACCCAAAACATCGGTCTTTACACCGGTATTAATGGTAGCATCCTCTTCGCCTACTTTACTCACCAAAATATCTGCCTTTTCAACGAGACCGGTTTGCTTCACGTTATTCTCATAATATACCGAATCCAACATGAAATTAACTTTTTCTCCTGTTTTGGCAGTTACGTCGGAATCTCTGAAAAAAGAATAGCCGCCGATTGTAAAATCCATATAATAAAATACTAACTCATCACCATCTTTAATCTGGTAGTTGCTGCAACCCACACTAGCAATATCATCATTTATGGCATACATCCATGAATAGTAGTTCGTTGTTTTATAATCGCCTATTTGATTAATCCAACCAGTCGTGGTATCCACTGAAAAATTATTATCCGGACCAGATTCATCCATACCCAATGCTTGTATTAAAGCATGTAAAGCCGTAGGAGCTGTTTTTTCTTCTGTAGCACCATACTCTTTTAATGAAAAATTATCCACCGAAATTGTTTCGGGATATACGACTGTTTTGTCTGGTGCTTCTATGCGAATAAGCACTCTAACTTTATCTTTAGCTTTATCTTCTGCTGATGCAGTTACCATGAATAGAGAAAAAACCATGCTCATGGCTAACAAAAATGCTGTACTTTTCTTAAACAAAGTGTGTTTCATCTTTATATCCTCCTCAACTCTTCTTTTTTATGTTATTAATTATACCATATAATTGGGCGTAACCATAGCTTTTGACCCAATTTCCAATCAATTATATATTGGTATTTTTACCAAAGTTCTTCTTCCTCATTTTCATTCTTTTTCTTGCGCATCATAAGCGACAACACCGCTTCTTTCGGGTCTTTCCCCTCAAATAATACGCTATATGCTTCATCAATAATTGGCATATTGACTTCGTATTTTTTAGCAAGTTCATGAGCAGCAGCGGCGGTTTTTACGCCTTCTACCACCATGTGCACTTCTTTTAGGGTATCATCTAACGAATGACCTTCACCAATTAATATGCCGGCGCGATGATTGCGGCTGTGCATACTGGTACACGTAACGATTAAATCACCAATACCCGACAAGCCGGAAAAAGTTTCACGTCTTGCACCCATTTTTTCACCTAAACGCGCAATCTCGGCGAGACCTCGTGTCATCAAAGCGGCTTTGGCATTGTCGCCAAACTTCAAACCATCTACAATACCGGCGCAAAGAGCAATGACGTTTTTAATAGCGCCACCCAGTTCCACACCACAAATATCACTGTTTGTATAAACACGGAAAACTTCATCCATGAAAATATCTTGAATATGGGCGGCCGTCTTATGTGCCTTAGCAGCTACCACAACAGTCGTCGGCATAGAAACAGCCACTTCTTCAGCATGCGATGGACCGCTCATAACAGCAACGTCAGCTTGAGGAATCTCCTCTTCTACCACCTGCGATAAAGTGAAGAGACTTCCTTGCTCCAAGCCTTTTGAAATAATCACAACTATTTGATTCTCTTTAATGAAAGGAGCCATAATTTTTGCCGTATTTCGAATAGCATGAGATGGAGAAGCTAACACCACCAAATCCTTATCCGCAAGGCATGCACCCATATCTTGACTGCACACTAAATTATCCGGAAATTTTGCACCCGGTAAAAATTCTTTATTCTCGCGATCAGCATTTAAACGGTCTGATTCTTCCTGCATCCATGACCAAAGCATAACCGCATTTTTTTTACGGGCTAATAGTAAAGCAACTGCCGTACCCCAACTACCCGATCCGATGACTGCTATCTTTTTATCCATTTGATTTTGTTCCTTTCATCCCTAATTTCGATTCTGTATGGTTTAATAATCTCTCAATATTTTTCCTATGTTTGACAATGATTAATAGACACATGACAAGAGAAAATACAAGCCACATGTAATTAAACGGAAGTGATGACATAAAACCGCTATAGATACACACTAAAATCGTATAGATAATCGGTGCAAGCACTGAGCCTAATGATACATAGCGTGTTATCGCCATGATGATGACGCTAACAGCTAAGGCAATAAGCGCAATGCGTACATCCAAAACTAAAATAACGCCTAGCGATGTTGCTACGCCTTTGCCACCGCGAAATCCGAAAAACATGGGGAAGTCGTGACCTAAGACGGCGCAAATAGCGCCTATGTATTGATAGGAATAGATCCAAAATGCTTGTGTATTCCTAAAAGAAAGTGCATCTCTATCAATCGGCATATGATTAGGAATACCTGCAAAAGGACGCATAATATGCGCCATCAAAAGGCAAAACAACACGGCTAAAGCGCCTTTAATCACATCTAAAGCCAACGTCACAACGCCCATTTTGACGCCATGTGACCTAAGCATATTGGTAGCACCAGCGTTGCCGCTGCCCTCTTTTCGAATGTCACTACCCAAAATGTGCGATATAATAATCGATGTATTAATGCTACCTAATAAATAGCATACAATAGCCGAAATAACGAGCCCCAAATATACCATAACATACTTACCCCTTATTTGTTTATTTCTTGTCTTTCTCGTTGCGCTCACGTATGATAAATCGAATGGCAGTTCCTTCGAATCCAAACCGTTCACGAAGCTGATTTTCTATATAACGCTGATATGAATAATGAAAAAGCTGTGCAGTGTTTACAAAAATTGCAAATGCCGGCGGTTTCACCGATACCTGTGTCATGTAATAAATTTTTAAGCGTTTTCCTTTGTCTGTCGGTGGTTGTACGCGAGCAGTTGCATCATTTAATACATCATTCAGCATACCGGTCGAAATACGCATCGCATTTTGATTACTGACAAATTGAATGAGCTCAAACAATTTATCGACTCTCTGCCCTGTTTTAGCTGAAATAAACAAAATAGGCGCATATGTCATGAATCCTAATTCCTTATAAACATCTTCGCGGAATTTACTCATTGTCTTATCGTCTTTTTCAATCAAATCCCACTTGTTCACAACAATGATAATACCCTTACCCTCATCATGGGCGCAACCTGCCACCTTACTATCCTGCTCGGTAATGCCCTGGGCAGCATCAATCATGATGAGACACACATCGCTTCGTTCAATAGCCGTCATGCTACGAATGATACTGTATTTTTCAATTCGCTCATCAACACGGCTCTTTCGGCGAAGCCCAGCGGTATCGATGAAGATATAGTCCTGCCCATCTTTTTCAAACTCGGTATCAACTGCATCACGCGTCGTACCAGCAATGTCGCTAACGATTAAGCGCGATTCGCCCAAAATGCGATTAATAATGGAACTTTTCCCGGCGTTCGGACGACCGATAACCGCCACTTTAATGGCATTTTCGTCATACTCTTGATCGGGTATTTCACCAATATGGGTAAATACTTCATCCAGCAAATCGCCCAAACCCAAACCGTGAGCAGCTGAAATGGCATAGGGATCTCCCATACCCAAATTATAAAACTCATACAAAGCAAGAGGTGGCTCACCTGGATTATCGACTTTATTGACAGCAAGAGCTACCGGTTTTCCTGACTTTTGCAACATTTGAGCTACTTCCATATCAGTAGCCGTAACGCCAGCTTGAATATCGGTTAAAAAGATAATTACGTCGCTGGTTTGAATGGCAACTTCCGCCTGCGTTTTCATCTGTACCAAGATGGTATCATTACTTTTAGGTTCAATACCACCGGTATCCACCAATAAAAATGGTTTGCCAAGCCATTCCGCATCTGCATAAATACGGTCTCGTGTTACGCCTGGCGTATCTTCTACAATACTAATTCTTTCGCCTACTATTTTATTAAACAATGTAGATTTTCCTACATTTGGTCTAGCAACAATAGCAACAATCGGTTTTGACATATTCTTATTTCTCCTTAAATTTACATTGGCCTATTTAAAATAGCCTCCACAAATGGCTCTCCCAAATATCCTTCATATATAATGTGAATGTTGACACCTAATTCTCGTGCCACATCCTCACAAGTAACATCATCCAAAAAAACTTTCTCTCCATACTTTAGCATAGCAGAAGAAATGAGAATTTCCTCTCCTAATTTCTTTCCGCGAAGCTGATGGATCAAATCCTGTCCGGTCAAAAGTCCGGTTACCGTAATGCCATGTCCAAAAAAATCATTCACAATTGGGTAGACATGAACGGTAAGTCCCTCACAGTTTTCCTCTAACTCATGGCATAAACTTTCCACAATTGGATAAGCGTCCACACCGCTTACAAGACTCACTTCCCGCTTCGTTTTTATGGAATCCAACGAAGCAATTACCCTCTGTACATTCTCCGTCATAGTGGATACCAAACCTACACCATCTTCTAAATTAACGCCATTTCCATAGTCCGTGACGGATGGAAATGGCATATTCGCTTTGATATAAAATTCATCGGATGCGTGGCACAATTTTTCTTCGCGCTGTTTCAAAAACTCTGCCTGTCTTTGCGAAACAATATTCAGCACGTCTTTTGCCACATCTTCTGTTACAGGCTTTAGGGGATATAGTCCTTCCCGGTACTTAGACAGTCCCACAGGAACAACACTCACATTCTCAACCATAGGAATTTTTGCTAAATCATCTAATGTGGTCTTTAGCTCTTCCCCATCGTTAAGCCCCGGGCACAAAACAATCTGCGTGCGCATTTTAATGCCACTATCGGAAAGTTTTTTCATGCGAGGTAATAAATTATCAGCACGCTTGTTACACAGCATTTTTTTTCGAAGTTCCCCATTCGTCGTATGAACCGAAATATAAATAGGGGATAAGTGCATGAAAATAATATTATCAATTTCCTCGTCACTCAAATTCGTAAGGGTCACAAAGTTGCCATGCAAAAGCGATAGCCTAGTATCATCATCTTTAAAATATAGAGGCTCTCGCATATTAGGCGCTAATTGATCGATAAAACAAAACACACATTTATTTTGACACCGTCTAGCATCATCAATAAGAGGAGTAGAAAACGAAATGCCCAAATCGGCATAATCATTAAAAACTTCCGTCACGATAACCTCACCGGTTGGCTTCTTAAATTCCACTAAAACCGATTCGTCATTACAAAGAAAACGATATTCTAATATATCACTAAAACTCATCTCATTTATTGAGAGAAGGATATCTCCTTTTTGGATACCTGCCTTATCGGCAAAGCTTCCTTTTTCTACCTCATTCACTACGATTTCTTTCACGAGCATACTCCTTCCAATACGTCTTATTATCTAACAAAATCTTTATTTAGTCAAGCAAATCATTTTTCGACATAACTTTATAGTTTTTATCACAAGTAACGAAACTCCTCATAAAATACATTAGGGGGTGAGTGAATGAAAAATGCATGGATAATTTACAGTTCCATTACGTCTGCTAGCCGTATAAAAAAAATATGTGCACAAAAATCAAAGCAGTGCATTGTGCACCAAACGCCCGCTGCGATGAGCGCAACCGGCTGCAACTATGGCATACGCTGTAACCAAAAAGATCTTCCCTTTGTTTTGGATCTTAGCAAAGAATTAAAACTCACAATAAAAGGCGTTTATATTGAAACGACCAATGAAACCGGAGAGGTGGAATATGAGAAATATGATTTACCTAGATAACGCGGCTACTAGCTTTAAAAAGCCATCTTTTGTCTATCAGACACTTAACTTCATGACAAAAAATCAGAGTGCCAATGCTGGGCATGGCGGACACGATTTATCAATACAAGCAACTGAAACTCTCGTATCGGCAAAAGCAATCATCGCCGATTTTTTCCATATAGATGATCCCGCACAAATTGTTTTATGCCAAAATACAACATTGGCACTTAACATGGGTATTTCAGGTCTTTTAAAACCGGGCGATCATGTGATCATATCTTCTATGGAGCACAATTCAGTATCTCGTGTTGTCTATGCAGCACAAGATGTTGACGTCACGGTAGTTTCAGCTGATAAAGAAGGATATATTGACCCTCAAAAAGTTGAAGCTGCCATTCGAAATAATACCGTTTTAATCGTGATTAATCACGCTTCAAACGTAACGGGCAGTGTGCAAGATATAGAGGCAATAGGAGAAATTGCTAAAGCGCATCACATTTTTTTTATGATAGATGCAGCCCAAACAGCAGGAGTTGTCGACGTATTTGTCGATAAATACCATATTGATATGTTAGCCTTTGCCGGACATAAATCTCTTTATGGTCCACTTGGAACTGGCGGGCTTTATGTAGGAAAAGATGTTCCCCTGCGTCCCATCCTATATGGAGGTACTGGCAGTCAATCCGAAAGTGCTCATATGCCCGATTTTATGCCGGATATGTTGCAAGCTGGAACGTTAAATGTACCGGCATATGCAGCTCTATCACAAGGCGTACAGTTTGTATCACGTTATATATCACAAATTCGAGAAAAAGAAAAGTTCTTAACGGAACGCCTCATTAATGGGTTATTAAATATACCCAATATCCGTATATTGGGCAATCCAAAAGATCGTGATCGCGTTGGTGTGGTGAGTTTCTTAAAAGAAGGTGTCGACAGCGTTACACTCGGCAACGACATAAATGACCAATACCATATTGCCGTTAGGGCAGGATTACATTGCGCCTATCTAGCACATCAAACCATCGGTACTGAAAAAACGGGTACTGTCCGCGCCAGTATGGGATTCTACAACAGTAAAGACGATATAGATGCTCTCCTATTTGCTGTTAATCGTTTAGCCAAAAAATGATACAAAGAAAAATCTTCATCAAAAAAGCACGCAATCGCGTGCTTTTTTGTATTGATAGAGTCGGATTTACCGAAAAATTTCTATAACCTTTTACTAAAGCAACAGTTGCCAATCTTGATGAGCCGAATTTTCTACTGTTTCAGTATAACCGGAGCCATTGTGCCTTTCCCACTGATATCCCTTTCCATTCATAGCGACATTAATGACGAATACAAACCAAGCAATAGTTGACACTACACATATACCAAGCGATACAAAAAAAGCAATTTTCATAGCTTTGACGGAACGTTTCTTCTTACTATCATACTCATATACATTATATCCCACAATCGTTTCAGGTGAAATCGCAGCGCCACAAGCAGGGCAATATGGCAGATTTGGATCCACCCCCTGAAAACAGCTAGGGCATTTTGTTCGATGCTGTTTTCGCCCGACAACAAAATATAATATCATACCGATAATCGATGTAAGTACTACAATAACCGTCCAAAGTGCCGCATCAACACAGCGGTTTTTTGCATCACGATAGACCCACAAACATAAAAACACATGCGTTATAATAATAAAAACGTTTATCAAAATTGCTGGCAAGAAAAACCACCAAAAGGCATTATCCATTGAGACCATTTTCCTCATTCCTTTCTACTTAAAAAACCTTTATATTATTTATAGCATATTTTTTTCCAAAATGGTAGTATATTTGATAATTTTTTATTAAGAAATAAAAAAGGTCATCAAAAAATTTTGATGACCTTTTTACTCTTAATTTTTATGTGTGCTTTTTAAACGCTGCGTTTTATCCAAAACTCGTTTTCTAAGACGAATATTTTCTGGAGTAATCTCTACCAATTCATCATCGTCGATATACTCTAATGCTTCTTCCAAACTCATCTTACGTGGCGGAATCAGTCTTAGGGAATCTTCGCTTCCTGACGAACGCATGTTGGACAAATGTTTTTTCTTACATACATTTACCACAATATCTCCTGGTTTAGGTGATTGTCCGACAATCATTCCTTCGTAAACCGGTTGGGCAGGGTCAATAAACATAATGCCACGTCCTTGGGCTCCATAAATACCATAACCAGCTGCATCTCCCGTTTCAAAAGATACGAGTGAACCAAATGCGCGACCTGGAATACCAGCTTTAACCCTATCATATCCATAAAAAATGGAATTGATGATGCCTTCGCCTTTGGTATCCGTCATAAACTCATTTCTATATCCGAAAAGTCCACGAGAAGGAATTAAAAATTCTAATTTCGTGCGATCACCTTGTGGATGCATAGAAAGCAATTCAGCTTTTCGGTAGCCCATCTTTTCCATAACGCTACCAACGCATTGCTCTGGAACATCAATTACCAATTGTTCAATTGGCTCGGATTTAACACCATCGATGTCTTTATAAAGAACACGTGGTGTGCTTACCTGAAATTCATATCCTTCACGACGCATGGTTTCGATCAAAATGGATATATGCATCTCTCCACGACCTGACACATTGAGTCCATCACTATTCACAATATCATTTACTCGAAGTGAAACATCTTTTAACAGTTCTTTATGAAGTCTGTCATGGAGCTGTCGTCCTGTGACAAATTTACCTTCACGACCAGCAAATGGACTGTCATTTACCATGAAGGTCATTTCCACAGTCGGTTCTGTAATCTGAACGAACTCAAGCGGAGTAGGATCTTCCATAGCACAGATAGTCTCACCAATATTAATGTTAGGAATACCAGCGATGCAAACAATATCACCTACCATAGCGTCTGCACATTCCTTACGGTTTAATCCTTCAATTTCATAAAGCGTCGTTACTTTTGCTTTATAAGGTTCAATTTTTTCTTTATAATCCGTCACCATAACATCCATGTATTGTTTGACGCTACCACGAACAATACGTCCGATAGCAATACGACCAACATACTCATTGTAATCAATAGAAGAAACCAGCATTTGAAGCGGTTTTTCTTCGTCACCCTCTGGAGCAGGAACGGTCTCTATAATGGTATCCATTAACGGAATTAAATCTTCATTGGAGTTATCCAAATCCAAAGTAGCCGTACCCTCACGTCCGCTACAAAAAACAACCGGACTTTCTAGTTGTTCATCGTCTGCACCTAAATCGATGAGTAGCTCTAAAACTTCATTTAACGCCTCTTGCGGTCTTGCCTCTGGTCTGTCAATCTTATTAATAACAATGACAATTTTAAGCCCTAACGCTAAGGCTTTTGACAATACAAAACGAGTTTGTGGCATAGGACCTTCGTATGCATCTACTAACAATAAAACACCGCTTACCATTTTCAAAACACGTTCTACTTCTCCACCAAAATCCGCATGTCCTGGTGTATCAATAATATTAATCTTCACATCGCCATAATGTACAGATGTGTTTTTTGCCAAAATTGTGATGCCGCGTTCTTTTTCCAACGTGTTGGAGTCCATAACGCGCTCTTCAACCACCTGATTTTGACGAAAAGCACCGCCCTGTTTCAACATGCCATCAAGCAAGGTTGTTTTACCATGGTCAACGTGGGCAATAATAGCCACATTTCTTAAATCATTTCTAATCAAGCAAATTTGCTCCCTTCAGCTTCTAAGTCTATCTCTAACATTATACACTTATTTTTTTGTCAAAAAAAGATAAATATACGACAAAGATAGGGAATATTTTGTTTAAAAAATAAGTAAAAAACACGCAGTCTCTATTTTTCTTCCAACACTTTCGAATTTTACAAATATTTACTAGTTTTGCCTAAACCCCACCCTATATAAAATAGCCATTTAACATTATACCTCTAATCTCTTTCAAACGCAAAATTTTTATGCATTTTCATAAAAAAGACCGTTTTTGATCGAATTCATCAAAAACGGTCTTACATTACTTCTTAAAACGACAAAAGGTTCTCTAACGAATGATTAAAGTCCTTTATACAAACGGCCGAGAGCATCGGCACCCCAGATAGCAGCGTAAACTGTATCAGCGGTAACGGGGAAAGGCATATTGTGGGTCGTTTGTCCTTCAACAGCAGAAGCCTTAGCAACTTCCATAATATCTGCTTCAGTAGCATTCCCTAAATTAAGGTCAGCCAATGTTGTCGGAAGTCCAACGGTCATGCAGAAATCAATTACTTCTTCGATTTCTTCAGTTGGAGAATTTTCAAGTACCAATTGTACTAACGTACCAAAAGCAACTTTTTCACCATGATACAATTCATGGCATGCCGGTAAAACGGTAAATCCATTATGGATAGCATGTGCGCCTGCCAGACCGGCACTTTCAAAACCGATACCAGAAAGATACGTATTGGCTTCAATGACGTTTTCAACAGCTTTTGTGCAGACTTTTTTCTCTAAAGCCAACTTTGCTTTTAAACCGTCTTCTAACAAAGTTTCATAGCATAATTCTGCTAATGCCATAGCGGCTTTGGTCGTATTTCCACCAGCGCAATTGGTTGCATAAGAAGCTTCACATGCTCTTGCTTCAAAATAAGTAGCCATCGCATCACCCATACCGGAAACGAGCAATCTAGCTGGTGCTTTTGCCACGATATCGGTATCTACCAAAACAAGATTTGGGTTTTGCGGCAAGAATAAATATTTTTCAAATACACCATCATCGGTATAAATAACAGAGAGAGCGCTACAAGGCGCATCAGTAGAAGCAATGGTCGGCACAATAACTACCGGCATTTTTTCATAATACGCAATTGCTTTAGCGGTATCTAGTGTTTTTCCGCCTCCAATACCGATAATGCAATCACAGCCATTTTTTTTGACAATTTCGCAAAGACGTTTGATTTCAGTTTCAGAACATTCGCGGTTAAACGCTTCAAAATGTAGCTTGCTATCCGTATTTTCAAAACTTTTTTTGACGGTATCCCCTACACGTCTCACACCAGATTCTGTTGATATAATGAAAAAATTATGTCCTAACTCACCAATATGCGAAGCAATATTAGCGAGCTCTCCTTTGCCCTGCACATAACGGCTTGGACTAATAATAATGTTTGCCATAGTGTAAAACCCTCCTGTAAATTGTTAAATTTTTAACTTACTTTATGAACGATTTAATTATACCTCGTTTTCATAAAATTACAAGCCTTTTTATGACATAACATCCTCTCTTTTCATCAAAAATTCATTTTTTACTCTCCCTTTATATCGGCTCATTCATTCTGCCTTTTGTTATTTTACTTTTATTACCATTTATTTAATTAATTGTAAACAGACTGCTCTGGACACTCAATTCTCTATTTCTACTTTTTTCGCACTATTTTTTCGCAAAATCCTACGGGATGACCCTATTTTTTCTCTCACAACGCTGCATTCTGCTTATAATACTCTGGGAATAAAAGCAAAAAAGTCTTGTTTAAATTTTACATTTAATGTAATAAATATAATTAATTTACATTTACGATCAAGCATTCTCACTATATTTTAGTGAATTTGCTGTATTAAAAGGATTAAAATAATATAAATATGGGTATTTTTCCTATATCTTTTTTAAAACATTCAAAACATAATGATATACAGTTCTTGAAACAACTAGTATTTTCCATATTTATCATTTACTATGTATTATATTTGTGAATCTACGAAACATAAGAATAATAGAAATTGAAATTCAAGGTCATAATAAGTATAAAATCAAAAAAGAAACGGAGAGAAAGAACAATGTGTGGAATTGTTGGTTATATTGGTCCGAAAGAAGCGGCTCCTATTTTACTGAGCGGACTTTCTAAATTAGAATACAGAGGTTATGATTCGTCTGGCATCGCCATTTTATCACAGGAAAAAATCGCTATGGAAAAAATCAAAGGGCGCCTAGCCGTCTTGGAAGAAAAAACAGCTAATGGTACGCTTTTAAAAGGGCAAATAGGTATTGGTCATACTAGATGGGCAACACATGGTGCTCCATCGGATGTAAACTCTCATCCGCATATGAGCCAGTCTGGTAAATTTGCCATCGTACATAATGGCATTATTGAAAACTATCTACCCTTAAAAGAAGAACTCATCAGCAAAGGCTATATTTTTAAATCTCAAACCGATACGGAAGTCATTGCTCATCTATTAGATGACTGCAAAACGGACGACATGTTAAACACGATTATCCGCGTGATGGATCGCATTAATGGCTCTTTTGCGTTGGGTATCCTCTGTACTGATGAACCCGATTGTTTCTACGCTGTTCGAAAAGACAGTCCCTTAATTGTTGGTATCGGCGTGGGCGAAAACTTTATCGCATCCGATATTCCCGCTATTTTGGAATACACAAAAAATACCTATTTGTTAGAAAACAATGAAATTGTAAAATTAACAACGGACAATGTTACTATCTACAATACAAATAAAGAAATTGTTCATAAAGATGTTTATAAGGTTAATTGGGATGCCAAAGCCGCTGAAAAAGACGGCTATCCTCATTTTATGTTAAAAGAAATTATGGAACAGCCTCGCGCCCTTGCTGATACGATTAATCCTAGAATTCGTGATGGCAAAATTGTATTAGACGATATCAAATTAACAAAAGAAGAACTTTTGGATATTAACAAAATTCATATCGTTGCCTGTGGCTCAGCTTATCATGTTGGTGTCGTGGCAAAATATTTCTTAGAAGAATTCACGCACATCCCCACTGAAGCCGAAGTAGCATCGGAATTCCGTTACAGAAATCCGATTATCGATCAGCACACCTTGGTCATTATCATTAGCCAATCGGGCGAAACAGCTGATACGCTAGCGGCACTCCGCGAGGCAAAGAAATTGGGTGCCCGTGTACTATCGATTGTCAACGTTGTCGGCAGTTCCATCGCACGCGAATCCACGGATGTTTTATACACGTGGGCAGGTCCCGAAATAGCCGTTGCTACCACAAAAGCTTACAGTACACAGCTATCCGCTATGTATTTAATCGGTATCTATATTGCTCAAACCTTAAAAACAATTAGTGAAGATAAGATTCAAAATCTTATCAGCGCCCTTTCCTCTATTCCGGATTGTATAAAAAAAGTTTTAGATGTACATGGGCAAGTAAAAGAAATAGCGAAAAATCACTATACAGCAAACGATGTTTTCTTCTTAGGACGCGGCATAGCTTACGCAGCAGGACTTGAAGGCTCGTTGAAATTAAAAGAAATCTCGTATATCCATTCTGAAGCTTATCCAGCAGGTGAATTAAAGCATGGTACTATTTCTCTTATTGAGGAAGGGACTTTGGTGGTGGCACTTGCTACAAATGAAAAACTAATGGAAAAAACCTTGAGTAATATGAAAGAAGTAAAATCACGTGGTGCGGTAATCTTAGCGCTAACCTATGAGGGTAATACCGAAATTGCGAAAGAAGTTGACTATGTTATCTATTTACCAAAAACGAGTCGATTCTTCAGTGCTTCTACAGCCGTTGTTCCGCTCCAATTGTTTGGATATGAAATGGCCCTTCTTAGAGGCTGTGACATTGATAAACCACGTAACCTTGCTAAATCCGTGACAGTTGAATAGATTTTATCGGCTTCATTATTAATTTTGTTAAAAACTCTCACCTTTTTCGTATAATATTGGATAATTCAACATGTAGCTACTGTCGATTCTCCTCCGAAGTATTATACCCCCCCAAAAAGGTGGGAATTTTTTATGCTTTTTTGTAAATACCCTTTACTTTTCCACAGGGAAACTTTATACTAAATCTATGAAAACATGTATAAAAGGTGGTATTATGGAACTTTTAACGAATATTGACGAAGCCGAAGCCGCACGTTATTTAGGATGTCAGGTAAATCCTGTGCCATCTGATATAAAGATAAGAATCGCTAAAGCATCAGAGCTAATCATGAATACAGCAATCCCCCGCTATGTCTATCACATCTTCACGATTCTTCCTGAAAACGGGTATGAATTAAGTGGTACGAACTTTTCTCTCATGGGAAACGATATAAAAAAGCATTTAGAAGGTTGCCATGCATGTGTTTTAATGGCCGCTACCATAGGCAATGAGATTGATCAATTGATTCGCAAAACACAGATTACGGATATGGCGCAAGCCGTTGTACTGGACACTTGCGCAAGCGCCGCCATCGAAAATGTTTGCGATAATATCGAAATGGAAATTATGACAGCGCTTTTGAAAGATAACCTGTATATTACAAATCGATTCAGCCCCGGATATGGCGACATGCCTCTTGCTCTTCAAAAGGATTTTTGCCAGATACTAGACACCTCTCGAAAAATGGGTCTGTCCGTATCAGAAGGTGGAATCATGACACCATTTAAGTCTGTCACGGCCGTCATCGGCATATCCCATCAAAAACAGCAAAAACATGCCGGCGGCTGCCCCACCTGTTCATTACAAGACACTTGTGCATTTAAAAAAGGAGGTCAAACCTGTGGCAAATAAACAAACGCTACATGAATTATTATTAAACAAAGAATTTATCCTATTAGACGGTGCCATGGGAACCATGCTCCAAAACAGTGGTCTTAAACTAGGAGAAATTCCTGAAACACTTTGCTTTTCCAATGAAGACGCTATTTTAGCCGTTCATAAGATGTATGTAGACGCCGGTAGCGATATTATTTACGCCAACACATTCGGCGCTAATGAAAAAAAGCTGGCTCACGCCTCTTATAGTGTAGAAGAAATTATCACAAAAGCCATCTCGATCGCCAAACGTGCCGCCGAGGAGAAAGCGCTAGTTGCCTTAGATATTGGTCCCATTGGAGAAATGCTTGAGCCGAACGGCGCCTTAACATTTGAAGAAGCATATGAAATTTTTCGCCGTCAGCTTATAGCAGGCGAAAAAGCCGGAGCTGATTTAGTCGTTTTTGAAACGATGACCGACCTTTATGAAGTCAAGGCCGCTGTATTGGCCGCTAAAGAGAATATATCTCTCCCTATTTTTGTGACCATGACATTTGAAGAAAACAAGCGAACGTTTACCGGTTGTTCGATAGCGGCTATGGCCGCCCTGCTAAACGGATTAGGCGTCGATGCGATGGGAATCAACTGTTCCCTGGGGCCGGACGAAATTTTCCCTATGGCTTTGGAACTATCCACGAAAACAGAACTGCCAATTATTATAAAAGCCAATGCTGGTCTCCCCAATCTCATCACAAATAGTTACGATATTACACCAGAGCTTTTCGGTGAATCGATGAACCAGTATGTGGATATTGGCGTTAAAATCATGGGTGGCTGTTGTGGCACAACTCCCGCTTATATTGAACAAATAAAAAACACGCTAGAGGGCAAAACTTGCGTACCTCGCACTGCTACGCGTGAAAGCGTTGTCTGCACGCCGACGGATACCGTTTATATCAATCAGGTAAAAGTTATCGGCGAGCGCATCAATCCAACTGGCAAAAAGCGCTTTCAACAAGCACTCAAGGAGAATGACTTAGATTATATTATCGCTCAAGGCATCGAACAGGCAGATGCTGGTGCCGATATTTTAGATGTGAACGTGGGACTTCCAAAAATCGATGAACCGGCTATGATGAAAATGGTTGTTAAAAGTTTGCAAAGTGTGATATCATTGCCTCTGCAAATCGACTCATCTGACCCAGCTGCCATCGAAGCGGGGCTACGCGTCTATAATGGAAAACCCATCGTCAATTCCGTCAACGGAAAAGATGAAATATTAGATACCATCCTTCCGATTGTCAAAAAATATGGTGCTAGCGTCGTTGGTCTTACGTTAGATGAACGAGGCATTCCGAAAACGGCACAAGAGAGGCTTGCCATTGCTCAAAAGATATTAGACCGTGCGCAAAGCTATGGCATTCCAAAAGAGGATGTGTTCATCGATTGTCTGACGCTGACAGTTTCAGCAGAACCAGGTAGCGCCGACGTTACTTTAGAAGCGGTATCCGCTGTTAAAAAAACGTTGGGTCTTAAAACAGTCTTGGGTGTTTCCAATATTTCTTTTGGGCTACCCTCACGTGGTCTCATCAATCGTACGTTTTTGACGCTGGCTATGGGTGCTGGACTTGATTTGCCAATTATCAACCCTAACAATCGCGACATAGCTGAATCGGTTGCCGCTTTCCGTGTACTGAAAGGTACCGATCAAAACGCGGCAGCTTTCATTGAGCGCTATGCCAATCAAGATAGTTCCGCATCTGCTAATGACTCTAAGGAAACAGAACACGATATATCCTACACTATTTTAAAAGGACTAAAAGAAGAAACGAAAAAGAAAGCCAAACAGATGCTTATCGAAGAGGAGCCTCTTGTTTTGGTTAATCAATTTTTAATACCGGCTCTTGATAGGGTAGGAGAACTGTTTGAAGTCGGCAAAATCTTTTTGCCCCAGCTTTTAAGTGCGGCAGAAGCTGCCTCATCCGCCTTTGACGTGGTAAAAGACGCGCTACTAAAAAGCGGAAACAATGCTCCTGTCAAAAATAAAATTATTTTGGCAACGGTAAAAGGGGACATCCATGACATCGGTAAAAACATCGTCAAAGTCATATTGGAAAACTACGGCTACCGCGTCATTGATTTAGGAAAAGATGTGCCCATCGAAACGGTAGTCGAAACGGCTATAAAAGAAGATGTCAAACTCATCGGTTTAAGTGCTCTCATGACCACCACCTTAAAAAGCATGGAAGAAACCATTTCAGCGCTTAGAAAAAGTGGTCACAAGTGTCACGTTTTAGTGGGTGGCGCCGTTTTGACCGAAGATTATGCAAAAATGATAGGCGCCGATTTCTATGCAAAAGACGCCAAACAATCTGCCGATATCGCCAAAAAAGTATTGGGATAATCGCATAGAAAGGAACTCAACTAATGACGATACAAGAATATTTAAAAACTTCCCCTCTCCTATTCGATGGTGGTATGGGTACTTATTTTGCCAGTAAATTTCCTGGTATCCACTGCGAAGATGCCAATTTAACGCATCCTGACCAAATTCTATCGATACACAACGCATACATCAATGCTGGGAGCCACGCCATTAAAACCAATACGTTTGGGGCAAACACCACATACTTAGAGGCGGATTTTACTTATGTGAAAAAGGTGATAGAAGCCGGGTTTTCTATTGCCATGCAAGCGGCTAAAGACAAAAATGTTTTTGTTTTTGCTGATATAGGCCCTGTTACTGCTCAAACAAATGCTGACGTTCTCGCGCAGTATCAGCAAATTGTCGATGTGTTCTTATCTCTTGGCGCCACACATTTTTTATTCGAAACACTTTCCTCTGATAATCAGATTGACCATATATGCCGTTACATCAAACAGCATAACAAGAATGCTTTTATTATCACACAATTCGCCGTCGCACCTGACGGTTATACAAAAGATGGTATCGCAGGAAGAACTCTGTTCGAGCGCATCTGTCAAAATGATGATATTGACGCTATGGGTTTCAATTGCGTATCTGGACCTCTACATCTGCTAGAGTTCTTGAGAACGCTACCGACTACTGGGCAGAAATACGTGTCCATCATGCCAAATGCCGGCTACCCCACTATCGCCAATGGTCGAACCTTTTTTTCTGATAACGCCGCTTATTTCGGTGAAAAAATAGGACAAATAGTAAAATCAGGCGCCCGTATTGTCGGTGGATGCTGCGGAACAACGCCCCTTCATATTGAAAAAGCAGCGGATACTCTGCAACATATTCGTATTAAACTCAAATCGAATGTCAGCGCTTCCCATAAACCTGTCAAAAAGGAACCAATTCCTTCTAAAAATTCTTTGCTTTCTCGTATAAACAGTGGAAAAAAAGTGATAGCCGTTGAGTTAGATCCGCCTGCTGATACAGACATTGCTTTCTTTATGAAAAGCGCCAAATCTTTGGTAGATTCAGGTGCAGATTGTATCACCATAGCAGACTGCCCCATTGCGCGTATGAGAGCGGATAGTTCTCTTTTAGCCGCCAAGCTAAAACGAGAATTGAACATTACTCCCCTACCACATATGACCTGTCGAGATCGTAATTTAAATGCCACAAAAGCTCTTTTATTAGGTCTTTCCATCGAAGAGGTTCATAATGTTTTGATTGTAACAGGTGATCCTATTCCAACCGCTGAGCGTGATGAAATAAAAAGCGTTTATAATTTTAATTCGACTATGCTCGCCAGTTACATCACGGATCTCAATCAAAATCTCCTGCGTCATCCTTTTACTATTTATGGCGCATTAGATGTGAATTCATTTAATTTTGACATCGAACTAAAGCGCGCACAGAGAAAAGTGCAAAATGGTGTATCTGTTTTTTTAACACAGCCAATTCTCACCGAAGAGGCACTGAAAAACTTAAAAAAAGCTAAAGAAAATCTGTCTGCCAAATTTTTAGCTGGCATTATTCCGATTGTTAGTTATAAAAATGCCTGTTATATGAATAGTGAGATTTCGGGTATTCGCGTTAGTGAAAAAATCATCTCACTTTATAAAGATCTCGGCAAAGAAGAGGCAGAAGATTTGGCTGTTACGATAAGCCGCAGAATTTCTAAAGAAGTGGCACCGTATGCCGATGGATTTTATCTGATAACGCCCTTTAAGCGCGTATCTCTTATCCAACGTATTATTGCGAATATCAAGACCGATTTTATGTAGACAAGAAATATTTCAAACAAAAGTGCATGAGAATGCAGAAAAACTCATAGAATAGTCTTGTACCCATCTGTATGGCAACGAGTCATACGCCTTTCAGATCTTTGTTTAAATTGACGAAAATCTTAATATATTCTTACGTTTTAATTCCGCTTTTTGTGCTTTTTTTGAACAAAAAACTGGGGAACCGTCATTTTACACATGAAACCGCAATCGTTTTTGTCTAAAATCACCAAGCTTAGTTTTACACCATCAAAATAACGATTGCATTTTGCCAAATACATGCTATAATACAATTAAAATATGTAAATTCGGGGAGTAAATAGGGGTTTTTCCTTGAGGAAATAGACTTTTGTCTGCATGTTTTCTTAAATAGGGAGGAAGTTACATTGTTAGAATTTGTTAATCATTTTAACCGCATTATTTTCGTGATGGTTTCTTTACTGTATTTCTATCAAATTGGTTATGTCTTCGTAGCACTTATCGGCGAACAAAAGAACAAAAATAATCCTTTAAAGGCTAATGTGCTGCATCGATACGGTGTCATCATTGCTGCTCGAAATGAAAGTGCCGTGATTGCGGAATTAATTAAAAGCGTGAAAAAGCAAAAATATCCATCTGATTTAGTGGATATATTCGTTGTAGCTGATAACTGTACAGATAACACCGCTCAAGTAGCTAAAAAGGCTGGTGCTATCGTATTTGAACGTTTCAATAGTGAGCTCATTGGAAAAGGATATGCCTTAGATTTTGTTTTTAAGCACATCTATGCTATGAAAGACAAAAAATATGATGGTTACTTCGTATTCGATGCTGATAATTTGTTGGATGAAAACTACATTGCTGAAATGAACAAAACGTTTGACAATGGTTATCGTGTTGTTACCAGTTATCGAAATTCTAAAAATTATGATAATACCTGGATTTCAGCTGGGTATTCTTTGTGGTTTTTACGTGAAGCAAAGTTCTTAAATAATTCTCGCATGATGTTAAAAACCAGCTGTGCTATTTCAGGTACTGGTTTCTTGGTGAGCGATGAAATTATCCGAAAAAATAATGGTTGGAAATACTATTTGTTAACAGAAGATATTGAATTTTCAATTGACAGCGTTATAAAAGGCGAGAAAATCGGCTATTGCGGTCATGCTAAACTCTATGATGAACAACCATGCACTTTTCAACAATCCTGGACTCAACGTTTGCGTTGGTCTAAAGGGTTTTATCAAGTATTTGGAAAATACGGAAGTGAACTCGTTAAAGGTATTGGAAAACGCAAAAACACCTTTTCCTGTTATGATATGCTGATGACTGTTGCACCAGCTGTCGTTGTCTCGCTTATTTGTATTGGCGTAAATGCCGCTTTCTTGATTTACAGCATTATGAATGTACAGTTAGTGACAAATATACTTTCTATCTGTATTAAGTCCATATGTTTTGCGGGCGTTAATTTCTATTTTTCTTTCTTCTTATTAGGCTTCTTAACCACTATCACAGAGTGGAAAGAAATCAAATGTGATCCTGTTAAAAAGATCTTTTATACGTTCACTTTCCCACTTTTTATGTTTACATATCTGCCCATTTCCGTTGTCGCTTTGTTCAAAAAAGTAGAATGGACACCTATTACGCATACTATCGTTAAAACATTAGACGAAGTTCGTTAACCTATTAAAAACATCAATCCCTATTTAGTGAATGAAAAAGGACGAAGAATTTTCTTCGTCCTTTTTTTTATCCATTTTAATATGACAATTATTTTTCAATCTTCATGGAAATATCAAACGCTTGAACAGAATGCGTCAGTGCGCCAATTGAGATAATATCCACACCTGTTTCGGCTACGCCTCTCAAAGTGTCCTGCGTAATTCCTCCCGATGCTTCTAGCAAAGCGCGGCCATCATTAATTTTAACAGCTTCTTTCATCATTTCTACGCTCATATTATCGAGCATAATAATATTGGCACCTGCTGTAAGGGCTTCTTGTAATTCCTCTAAATCGCGCGTTTCTACCTCTATTTTCACCATGTGACCTAGTTTGCCACGAAGAGATGTGATGGCATTAGTAATGCCGCCTGCCGCGTCAATATGGTTGTCTTTGAGCATAGCCGCATCGCTTAAATTAAATCGGTGATTTTTACCCCCACCCACTGCGACCGCATATTTTTGCAAAGGACGAAGTCCCGGCAACGTTTTTCGCGTGTCAGCGATACTGGCATGAGTTCCTTTCACCATAGAAACGGCCTCAGCCGCCTTAGTGGCAATGCCAGACATATGTTGAATCAGATTAAGGGCGGTTCTCTCCCCCTTTAAAAGTTCGCGCATATGCCCTGAAAATCGAACAATGACATCGCCTTTTTTGACGACGTCGCCATCTTTTTTAAAAATTTCCGCATGAAACGTAGAATCCAACAATTCAAACACTCTCATCGCGATATCAAGACCACACAAAACACCGTCTGCCTTGGCTAAAAAGTAGGCATTCCCTATTTGATTTTCCGGAATCAAAAAATCTGAAGTGGTATCCAAATAATTAATGTCCTCTTTTAACGCCGTTTTAATCATATCATCTATATAAAACTTATTCAGCACTATCTTTCACCTCTTCTAAAATGATAGAAGCCACAATTGCCAAACTGCGCGCTTCGACAAAATGGCTATTAATCTCATATCCGCCCGATAAAATCTCTTTTAAAATATCGCTCACCTCTTTGTATGCCTCATCAATTTTATCGTATTTAGGGATAACAAAGTACGTGTCTTGCATAATTTTTCGTATCTTCGTGCGCAATCCATGCGGCAAAGCCTTGCCGTCCATTTTGACAACCGGTTTTTCCCCAACGGGAGAATTTTTCACGTCGTCTGTTAAAAGGCTGGTGATCTGATGGGCTGCTCGATGTGAAAACACCAATGCTTCCAGCAATGAATTACTAGCCAAACGATTTTTACCGTGCACACCTGTGTGGGAACACTCCCCAGCCGCAAACAATCTATCAATCGTCGTTTGGGAATTCAAATCCACCCCAATGCCACCCATCAAATAATGCTGGCAAGGGAACACAGGAATTCTATCACGTGTAATATCGATGCCTTCTTCCAGACAGCGTGCATAAATCATAGGGAATCTGCTTTTTACAAATTCAGCATCTTTGTGGGTGATGTCCAAATAAAAGTTCTCGCTTCCTGTTTTGATAGACTCCATCATAATGGCATGTGACACCACATCACGTGGTGCAAGCTCTGCCCGTTCATCATACAAGGATACAAATCTCTCGCCATGGCAATTTAATAAAACCGCACCTTCTCCGCGTACAGCTTCGCTTATTAAGAAACGCTCTCTATCTTTTTCAGCAGCGAAAGCGGTCGGATGGAACTGTACATAGTGCAAATTTTTAATGGCGGCACCGAGTAAATACGAAAAAGCAATCCCATCTCCCGTCGCAATAGCCGAATTGGTTGTATATTGATACACACGTCCAATACCGCCGGTTGCCAGTATGCAGAACTTAGCCCCTATCATATGCGCCTTGCCATCTTTTAAAACGCCCAAGAAAAAGCCATTTTCAGCACGATCTAACGAAAAGACAAGAGTCTGTTCAACTACATCGATATTTCGATGCTTTTTCACCTCGAGAATGAGCTTATCCACAATTTCCTTGCCAGTAGAATCTTTGTGATGCACAATACGATTTCGACTGTGACCGGCTTCTAATCCAAACTCAAATTCACCATTATCATCTCGATCAAACTGAACGCCCATTTTATTGATGTCAAGCACATCTTTAGGACCTTCATTTACTAAAACACGCACCGCGTCTCTATTATTTTCATAACCGCCCGCAATTAACGTATCTTTAAAATGTAATGATTCATCATCATGCTCATGATCGATAACAGAGGCAACACCCCCCTGCGCTAACGAGCTGTTTGATAAATCAAGTTCTTTTTTCGAAAGTAACAGTACTTTTATACTCTCGTCAAATTGCAGCGCACCATATAGTCCCGCTGCACCCGCACCAACAATTACCACATCATATTCGTTATTCATTGCACAATCTTCTTCCCTAATTTCCGTACTTTATCATATTTTCAATACTTTTTTTTGCTGCCAGTCTTAGTGGTTCATCGATAGTAATTTCCATACCACTCTCCCCAATGAGTGCACTATAAACGTCTGACAACGCTGTTTTTTTCATATCTGCACAAACCATTTTCTCTGGCAGTAACTGATAGAATTTGCGGTTCGGATAATCTTGTGACAATTTATCGTACACACCTTTTTCCGTAACCAAAACAATTTCATCTTGACTAGACTTCACATACTCCATAATATCTTTCGTAGAGCCAACCATGTCGGATACTGCGAGCGCCTCAATTGGGCACTCTGGATGAATGGCGACTTTGGCACTCGGATATTTCTTTTTGATATCAATGATATCTTGTGCCGATACCAAGTTATGCACGGGGCAAAATCCTGACATTAAGTGAATACGCTTTTCCGGCACCATTTTTTGTACATAAGCGCCCAAATTTTTATCGGGCAAAAACAAGATGTCGGTACTCTCTATTTTTTTCACAATAGAAACCGCCGTTGATGAAGTCACGCAAATATCACTGACAGCCTTTAAAGCCGCCGTTGTATTCACATACGAGCAAATGGCATGCGTTGGATGCTCTTTCTTATACTGCTCTACATCGATCGGATTAATCTGCTCTGCCATGGGACAGCCAGCGTCAGAGGCAGATAAAATCACTTCTTTTTCCGGTGACAATATTTTCACCGTTTCTGCCATAAACCGGACGCCACACAACAAAACTCGTTTATGAGGAATATCCATACAGGCTTTTGAAAGCGCGAAAGAATCGCCAGACAAATCGGCAACTGCAAGAATTTCCGGCCGCTGATAGGTATGTGCTAAAATAAAGGTCTCTCTTTTTTTCTTTTCTTCTATGATAGCTTTTTGTAATTCAGTAATATTCATAATATTCTCCCTGCAAATTTTTTAATACGCGCAGGCGCTTTTAACCATACTTATTTAATGATAGCACATTAAATGTTTTGCTGTCAAGCATTGGAGGTTATGTCATTATTTTTTCTTCAAGAACTTGAATTTTATGTATCTCAGATTTGACATCCCAAAAGAATATCGATATAATAAAACAAAAACAGGAAGTGATGAACATGAGCAATTTAGCCAAATGTCCCAATTGTCGTTTTACTTTCTCTCCCAATATGTCCACCTGTCCCTATTGCGCACGAGTATTTGTCCATTGTTTGCATTGCGGTAGCACAAACTATGAGAAATTAAATGATGACAAAAAATATAAATGTTTGGATTGTCAAAAAGAATTTGAATGTTAAAAACGAATAAAAAAAGCGACTGCAAATGCAGTCGCTTTTTTTATTCGTTTTTACGCTTCTGGAGCTACGCGGCTTGCCGAAGCTATCCAGCCATAATAAGCGGCATATTCAGGGAAAGCACCGTTTGACGTATAGCTAATTCTCTCTTGTTCAAGTTCTTCAATATGTTTTAGAGAACCATCTAAGTAAGCATTCAAATCTTCAATAGAAGTTGAAATTCTAGTCATCAATCCGCCATAGTGAAGGTCCAAAATGTCCCAACCAAGCGTTTTATTGATTTGATACCATTGTTTTTTATGGCAATTTCTCAAAGCTTTCACGCGATTTAATAACTCAGGTAATTTTTTCTCTGCATAATCCTTTAAAACAGCGTTATTTCCTGATTTATATGCCTCATATAATTTAACACCGGCCGAAGCTTTGATAGACAAAGCATGGCACAATTCATAAGCCAATTCAAATATACTATTGTATCGACCATTTCTTTCTTTCGCATCTTTAAAGTACGCGGTCAACTTCTCATAATGCTCATCTAAAGGAAGGCCCTCGATATTTTTATCGAACAATCCAGCCAAAACATCTTGCCAAATCAAGAATTTAGAAGCATTAACCGTTGCCATTTCGACACATCTTCTATTAGGAGCAATCTCATTTTGACGCGGTACATCATCAATATTCTCTAACTTAATAAAGTCATCATAATTAGCACCTGTGCAGAACTCAAAACGCTCTTTTAACTTATCCATATCAAGATTTTTGCTATAACCATGTTCAGCAAACAATTGCAGTCCCAACAAATTGGTGAATACATTACTTTCTGTGCCGCAATCGCCCCAAATAGTTACAAATACTTCTTTAACATTTTGTTCTTTGCAAGCTTCCAAAGCAGGATTTGTTGTATTAAATGTTTGTTTCCAATTAGGCGCATATCCAATCCAAGTCCAAATACCACCGGCGAAAATAGGCTCTTCTTTGAATACTCTGTGACGGTTTAAAAAGTCTGCATAATATTCTTTTTCAAGATGGTAATAATCCCAATAACAAAGCTGTACGCCATCTGGCACTTTGTCGGCTACTTCTTGAGGAATAATCGCTTTTTCATCATAATAATCGTTAACTTTAGAAACTCCACGGAAATACATATCGCTCCAAATCATTGGTTTCAGGCCATACTTATTTACGATTTCCATAACACGTGCTAAATGCTCATTCATAATATCGTATTTATTGCGGAAGCCATGCTCATGTAAATAGTTACCCAATCCCAAACGCATCGCCTCGTCCATACCAATATGAATACGTTTTGTTCTAAACGGCTTCATAGCAGCTACGATTAAATCTTCAACAAACTTATAAGATTTTTCGCAACCGACTAACATCGTGTACTGATCGTCACGCATATCCGCATATTCATCCCATTTAAAAACATCAATAAAATGTGCCAATGTCTGAATGCAAGGAATCATTTCGATGCCTAAATCATACGCAAAATCATCACATTCGCGCAATTCATCTTCGGTATATTTGGATCTCATGTAGCCAAAATAAGGCTGTTCTTTTACTTCATAGCTATCTTCGCAATAAAGCATCATCATATTCATACCCATGACAGCCATACGTTTTAAGTAATCTTTAATTCCATTGACACGAATAACGGCATTGCCCTGTGAAACATCAAACATAGCACCGTTCATCGTGAACATAGCATCTTCTTCGAGGTCAAAAGTATCGCTCTTTTTCGACTCCTGCAGAAATAGTCCTAACGCTCTGAAAAATTGTATCTTTTCATGATAAACAATACTACCTTCGTTTTTATCACGTTTGACACAAATATGGTTTGTTTCACTTTTCGTCACACTGATATGTATACCACTATTATCCACTGAATAGCCATAATCTTCTGCTAAGATGGCAATACCTTTTTCACAATCTTGCACATCGCCAGTAAAATACAATTTCATAGTTTTTACTCCTTTTCACCTTAAACTTTGATATTAATGCTTAAAAAAAGATTGGGGCTGAAAAAAACCAGTCCCAATCTCATTATCTACAACTATCTTTTGGGCGCAATTACCACTTTTCGATAAGGTTCTTCACCAATACTAAAAGTAGTGACGTAGCTATTGGATTGTAGCGACGCATGAATAATACGGCGCTCATAGGGGCTCATAGGTTCAAGCGTATATTTTCGTTTGCTATCCTTAACTTTGCGAGCTAACTTCTGTGCTAACCGCACTAAAGCTTCTTCGCGTTTGGCACGATAATTCTCCGCATCTAAGGATATACGAATATATTGGGCACTCTTACGATTAACCACTAAAGAAGTTAAGTACTGAATGGAATCTAACGTTTCACCGCGTTTACCAATAATGATACCCAAAGCCGGCGAAGTTAAACTGATGGATAAAATGCCATTTTCAAAGGATGTCTTGACAGCGGCAGTAATATCCATGCTCTTTAATAAATCCGTTAAAAATGTCGTAGCATTGTCGGAGGCAGTTTGAATCTCTTCAGAAGACCATTCTTTTTCTTCTACCTGTTTTTTAGAAGAATTATTCTCCGCTTTATCATCCTGTTGATGACGAACTGGTGGCTCTACAGCCTTGACTGAATCTTTGACAGGAGTACTTGCGTTTTTTGGGCGAACCTCAACACAAGCATCTTTTGCTCCAAGACCCAAGAATCCTTTGTTGCCTTCGCTGATAATGGTGACTTCTGCACCACTTATGGATAACCCTAGTTCATCTAAGGCTAATTTCGTGGCTAAATCAACGCTTTTTGCGCTTTTTCTTACCACCTGCACCTGCTGATTGTTTTCCGTCGAGTTGATTGACAACTATTTCACCCTCTTTTTTATTTAAGTGTTTATTCATAAAGTACTGCTGTGCGATTTGAACCGCACTGCTAGTAATCCAATAAAAGCCTATTCCAGCCGGCATCGTAAAAGTAAAAATAGCAGTCATGGCCGGCATCATAATATTCATGGTGTTTGTCATTGTCTGTGTTGTATCTTTTTCCGGTTCTTTACCAGTATAACGCTTTGGTTTTTCCGGTTTCTTTGCATATTGTTTCGTTTGGCTCTGCTGCAATTTAGTCGTAAGCCATGTTAATAGTGTTGCTATAAGCGGCACTAAAATAACAAATAAAATACTCAAATCATGAGTCTGACCAGTAAAAAGTTTCGTAACATCGGATGGAATACGTGATAAATCGATTCCTAAAAAATTAAAATCCAGTGCAAACCTATGCGCTGTATGCATAACCTGATCAGATGATACAGATACGCCTTTTACCATTTTTAGCTTCTCAGGGTCAGCAAGCAGATTTTGTGCCGCTTTTGAAAGCTGAATCTGTGAATTTGCTAAAATATCTGTTATCTTATACTTAGCATTAAACAAGTCGGGAAAACTATTAACCAAAACCTGAGTAACGCCTTTAATGGATTGATCATCAATATTGATTGCTTTAACAAACTGAAGCGGTTTCATAATAACACGATACAAACCAATAATAATTGGAAATTGTAGCAAAAGGGGCAAACAACCGCCCGTCATGCTCACGTTATTTTCCTTGTACAACTTCATGGTTTCTGCGCTCAATTTTTCTTTATCATCCGCATATTTTTTCTGTAATTCCTGTAGTAATGGAGAAATTCGTTGCTGTTTAATCATGGATTTTTGCGATTTATAAGTAAGCGGGAAAATAATCGCTTTTATAAGAATCGTAAACAATATAATAGCCACGCCGTAGTTGGGAATGAGTGTATAAATGGCTTCAATGATAAAGCCCATGGGGCGCGTTATTAACAGTGAAAAAATATTTGTCATGTAGGCCTCCTAAGTTATTTAAGCGGGTCATATCCGCCCTTACAGAACGGATTGCAGCGCAAAATACGCCATGCTGCTTTTAAACCGCCACGTATCACACCGTATTTTTCAATAGCTAAAACCGCATATTCCGAGCAAGTAGGAGTAAACCGACAAGAAGGAGCGATCTTTCGCGGCGATAAATATTTTTGGTAAAATTGGATACAAGAAATGAGGAATCTTTTCATGAGCTAACCCATCTTTCTTAGTTAATCTGCAAATAATGATAATCATTTGCAAATGCCGGCCATAACATACAAGCCAATATCCTATATTCTATTATTTCGATATATCCACAAATAAACCTGCTTTTTTTAGCAGGTATAACATGTCTCTTTGAATGATTTCAAAAGAAACGCCGACTGCCTTCGTGCGTGCCACAAATATCAAATCATAACCTGATTTAATATTCGCCTCGTTCAGTCGATAACTCTCTTTGATCAGTCGGCGCACTCTATTTCTTATGACTGCTTTTCCAATTTTCTTGCTAACTGTCATACCCAGAACATCTTGATCGGTATTGTTTTTTTGGTAATACAAAACCAAATAACCACCGGCAATGCTGTCACCTTTACTATATATACGCTTAAAATGCCTGTTAGCACGCATTGCACACGTGTGTCTCACATTACCACATCCTCATAGCAAGAAAGGGCAAAAATTGCCCTCTATGCTGATAATTTAGCTCTGCCTTTTCTTCTTCTTGCAGCCAATACCTTACGGCCATTTGCCGTTTGCATACGTTTTCTAAAACCATGCACTTTACTTCTCTGTCTTTTCTTAGGTTGATAAGTTCTAAGCATCTTTACACCTCCTAAAGGGTTTCGCAACTATAATTTGCCATTTAAAAACAATATAACAAAAGTTATAAGGCTATCATTTTAATTATATATAGTATAGATAACATTGTCAAGATATTTTTTCCTTTTTAAGCCAAGCACTGCCTTGTACGAATTCGCCAAAGATGTGCATTTTCAGAAAAATGTTATCTTAGGTTTAAAATTGTACCACAAACAAATAATATGTGCAACAGATTTCCCATAAATTCGTGATAATTACGAAAAAATAAATTTAAAAAAAGCCAAAAACATCTTGCACAAATAGAAAAGCTGTGATATAATGACGAGGTTAGAACGGTGGTCCTCTGCTACTATAGATGTAGTACGAACGCTTGAAGGAAAGGAGGGCTTTTGAAATGGATATCATGAAAGAATTGACTTCATCTCAAATCAGAACAGATTTGCCCGAATTAGTTATTGGCGATACCGTTAAGGTATTCATCAACATTACTGAAGGCGCTAAGTCCAGAATTCAGATGTTTGAAGGTATTACCATTGCTAAGAAGCATGGTGGTATTGCTCAGACTTTTACAGTAAGACGTGTATCTTACGGTGTAGGAGTCGAAAAAACTTTCCCGGTTAACTCACCTACAATTGATAGAATTGAAATCGTGAGAAAAGGAAAGGTCAGACGTTCCAAACTTTATTACCTACGTGACAGAGTTGGAAAGGCTGCTAAAGTTAAAGAAAGAATTTAACAAGACCGATTCAAAAAGGGACTTTGATGTCCCTTTTTGTTTATATTAAAAAGGAAGGAAATGCCCTATGGAATATCCTCAAGATGATAAAAACAACGATAGCATTCCAGAAAATGATAGCATTCCAAAAAACGAAAACATTTCTGAAAATGAAGAAAATAAAGAAATACCAGCCACACCCCCTGTGGAGGAGGATGCAGTTATAGTGGCTGAATCTGAAAATATAATAGAAGATGACAAATCTAAAACCGTCAAAAGGGAAATCTTTGAATGGGTTTATGCCATTGTATTTGCCATTATTATTACCCTTGTTATTAAATGCTTTCTTTTTGATATTGTTCGAGTAGATGGTCATTCCATGGATACCACTTTGCAGAATAATGATCGACTAATTCTGTGGGAACTCGGTTATACACCTAAATTTCAAGACATTGTCGTATTAGATTCTAATTATAAAGCACGAAATGCCTACGTGGAAAATGCTAAAAAAACCGGTGAAATGTCAGACTTTAACGCTTTTATGTTTAATTTGAACCCGCCGCAGGGCTATAAGAAAGTTCATTATGTAAAGCGTGTTATTGGTCTCCCTGGAGATCAGATCGATATTAAAAACAATCAAGTTTTTGTGAATGGTAAAGCTATTTCCGAGCCTTATCTCGATAAAGGTACCATTATTGAAACAAATGGCATGAATGTACCAGCCACTGTTCCAAAAGGATATGTGTTTGTTATGGGAGATAATCGTTCGCGAAGTTTAGATAGCCGTTCTTCGGAATTGGGTTTTGTACCAATAAAAGCTGTGCTGGGAAAAGCGACTTTCCGAATATGGCCGTTTACTTCCATAGGTACATTGCGACATTAAGAAAATAATTAACCGTTGCCTTTCATTCTATGAAAGGCAATATTTTTAGGAGGCACTATGAATATACAATGGTATCCCGGACACATGGCAAAAGCCAAACGCATCATTGCAGAACATGTCAAACTAAACGATATGATTATCGAATTGGTTGATGCTCGCACGCCTTTATCCAGCCAAAATAGCGATTTTAACGATTTGTTTCAATATAAAAAAAGACTCATTATTTTAAATAAAACCGATCTTGCTGATAAAGCCGTGACAAAAGAGTGGCAAAAGTTTTTTTCCAAAGAAAATCAGCAGGCGCTCTGTGTGAATTCTGAAAATGGGAATGGCATTGCTAAGGTTATTCCCACCATTCGTGCCATGCTGTCTGATATTATTGAAAGAAACCAGGAAAAAGGCATCAACAAAAATCTGCGTGCTATGATAATCGGCATCCCCAACGTCGGGAAAAGTTCGTTTATCAATCGAATCTCTAACCGATCGGCTACCAAAGTGAGCGATAGACCAGGCGTTACCGTTCAAAAACAATGGATTAAAATCTCTTCGGATCTAGAACTATTAGATACCCCAGGTGTATTGGTTCCCAAATTTGATAGCCAAGATATCGCTATGCGATTAGCCTACACTGGTGCCATTAAAGATGATATTTTAGATATAGAAGAAGTAGCCGCATCATTACTCGCTTTTTTAAAAGATCATTATCCACAAAGTCTCTGTGGGCGCTACAAGCTTAACGATGACTTTGCCGATAAATCTGGCTATGATGTCTTAGGGGACATCTGCAAAAAACGTGGATTTATCGTTTCAGGCGGTGAATACGACTATTTGCGTGGTGCTAACATCCTGTTAGATGAATTTAGGGGCGGTAAATTAGGACCTATTACATTAGAGACTCCCCCGACTGCTTGCCAATAAAAAATAGTAAACAAGAAGCCCAACATATGTTGGGCTTCTTGTTTACAAAATAAAAAAAGCGGAGAAACAAGTTTCTCCGCTTTTTTAACATCTTATTAGATAATATAAGGCTTTAATTCTTCTAACAAATCTGAGCAATTATCAGAATGAATATCAACCTTAATTGGTTTTGCCAAGTCAAGGCTAAAAATACCCATGATAGATTTTGCATCTACAACATATCTGCCTGAAGTTAAATCCACATCATGATCATATCTGTTAACGATATTGACGAAGAGTTTAACGTCGTTAATCGAATTCAAAGCAATGTTAATTGTTTTCATAAAAATTCCTCCTTAAACTGGATAAAGTAGTATCTGCAACCATCATACAACTTTTTTTTGTGCAAGTCAATGAGGATTAAAAAATAAAATTTTTTTCCTATCATTTTTATAAAAGAATTCTGCCCAATTTAGAATAGAAAAATCGATGTAGCCCTACCTTTTGAGCCAAAACTATGGTATAATAAAGTAATGATCCATATTAACAAATACAGATAGAAAACAGGAGGTTTTTCTTTGTGAAAAATCTGAGCAAGACCTTTGCCACCTGCACATTAGGGTGCAAAGTCAATCATTATGAAACGCAAGCTATAGAAAAAATGCTCTTAGAAAAAGGTTATTCGCTTCTTTCCTATGAAGAAAAGGCCGATATATATATCATCAACACATGCACAGTCACGCATATCGGGGATCGAAAATCCCGCCAAATGATTCGGCGTGCCAAAGCCAAAAATCCCGATTCCATCGTGGTGGTAACAGGGTGCTATGCGCAAACTGCCCCACAGGAAATTGCCGAAATCGAGGGAGTTGACATCGTTTGCGGCACGCATAATCGGCAGCTGCTGCCCTCACTTTTAAATGCTTTTAAAACCGATGAGCAAACCATTTCGGTAGACGATATTATGTCCATCCATGAGTTTGAGGAAATGGCTTCCGAGGATTATGAAAGCCACGTGCGTGCATACCTTAAAATTCAAGAGGGATGCAATCAGTTTTGTTCATACTGCATCATTCCCTATGCTAGGGGACCCATCCGCTCACGTAGCCTAAAAAACATCCAAAATGAAGCCATCCGTTTGGCAGATGACGGCATCTGTGAAATCACATTGGCCGGTATTCACGTCGCCTCATACGGGTTAGATTTAAAAGATGGAACTGCCCTGATCGATGCCATTTCAGCGGTTCACGATGTGCCCGGCATTCGTAGGATTCGTCTAAGTTCGATCGAACCAATGACTTTAAACCAAAAATTTGCGGAAGAACTGCAGTCTTTTGATAAATTATGCCCGCATTTTCATCTGTCACTCCAAAGTGGCTCTGATGCCACTTTAAAGCGCATGAACCGCAAATATACAACCACGCAATATGAAGAGATTGTAGAGGGGCTTCGCACCGTATTCCCCAATGTTTCTATCACAACCGATATGATGGTAGGCTTCCCCGGTGAAACCGATGAGGAATTTGAAGATTCTTTGGCATTCGCCGAAAAAATTGGCTTTTCGCACATTCATGTCTTTCAATATTCCAAACGCAAAAATACAAAAGCTGCTGTAATGGAGAACCAAATTGAAAAGTCTGTTAAAGAGATGCGCAGCAAAAAACTGCTGGCTCTTTCGCAAGAAAGTTGCCAAGCTTTTTTAAAAAAGCAACTGGGGCAGCAGGTTGAAGTCCTGTTTGAACAGCAAGCAAAAGAAGGCTTTTTAGAAGGTAAAACGCGTAATTATTTATCAGTCATTGTTCCGGCAGATGTCGCTCTTATTGGAAAAAGTGTTTTAGTGACGCTGAACCATTTTGAAGGAGAAACACTAATCGGAACAGTATAACAGTATAAAAAAGGAGTATACTCATGCCACTAGTCTCATTTGTTGATTTATATGAAACGATTATTTTTGATATGGATGGTGTTATCACCAGCGAGCAAAATTATTGGAATTGTTCAGCTCTTACGATATATGAGTTCTTGCATTCCAAAAATTTTTACGGCACTTCCGATATCGATACTGCCTACTGCATGGAGCATGTAGAAGACATTCGTGACGATGTCTTCTATCACGAAAAAATTATTAAGGTATTAAAAGAAAAAGGGGTCAATTCAAATTGGGATTTGGCGTATATTGTTATCGGTCTTAACATAACTATGAAACAGCATGCGACGCCTCAAAACATCTATACATATATTAAAGAAAATTTTCACGACAACATTTTGGACGATTATGACCCACTGGCCCAGGAGATTGAAAAGTGTATCAAGGAAGATGCTGACCGCATCTCCCCTTTTTGGCAAACCATCAGTAAATTGTTTCAGCATTGGTTTTTAGGTGATGACATGTTTTATAAAATTTCTGATTGCCCGCAAAGCGCAACCGGAAAGCCTGGATTTTTGCAAAAAGAAGAACCCATTATAGACAAAGCAACGCTTCAGAATATTATGAAAGCCTTGCATGCCAAAGGCATTCGCATCGGTATTGCCACAGGAAGGCCACAAGATGAAATGCTTGCCCCTTTAAAATCTTTTGGCATTGATGAATATATTGACATTGATTCCAAAATATCCTATACTTACATCAAAGAGGCTGAGGACAAATTGAATGGGAAATTCTCACTCACCAAACCTCACCCCTACATCTTTTTAAAATCTCTTTTAGGCAAAAACTATTCAGATTTGGATATCGCAACCGGCAACTATGACAAGGCTCTTCCAAAAAAAGCCCTCGTGGTTGGGGATGCAGGGGCGGATATCTTAGCGGCTCAAAATATGGGATCCGACTTTTTGGCAGTTCTAACAGGTGTTAGTGGCAAAAACGGTCGTCAATATTTTGAAAAAATAGGCTCCACTTATATTTTAGATTCGCTATCTGATCTATATAAATAGAGAAGTATAAGAGGAATATTATGAGGAGGAAACAATATGAAAAAATTTATGGCTCTCATCTTAACATTTTGTCTGGCATTTTCCAATCTAGTCGCTATGGCAGCTGAAAACCCGAAATCTGGCGAAGCTTCGGCCGAAATTTCAGCCAAGCTCAACGAGCCTCTGTCTGAGGTATTAGATCCCAATGGAATGATCACCGATTTTTTGAAGAATGGTAAAATTAACTGTACGGTCAAATATGACCTTTCAGATAGCTCTTCTATAAAAATTCAGCTTGATATGTCCACTACTGCAGACATTACACCACAAAAGATGACTGCATGGGTTAATATCAATACGGCTAACAAGGAGTTTGCAACCGTTACCGTTATCACCAAAAAAGATGGCGACGAAAAATATCAATATCATACTTCGTTATTAAAGCAAGAGGAAACAAATCAGCTTTTGATTGCCTTAAAATCAATGGATTTGGTTGATAATAAAAGCATCATGCAAAAATACGTATCACTTTTAGAAAAATATGGTGCCAAAAAAGATGGCAAAAATATTTCTATCACATTTTCTCCTGCCAATTTAGTTAAGTTCTATGATGATGTCATAAAATTATATGATGAAATCATCCCAGGATATAGCGATATGCTCAATTACTACAATAATAGTGGTACAGAAATGACGGATGAACAAAAGCAAGAAGTAGAAAACTACAAGAAAATTATGAAAGCAGTTGCTAAAGACAAACTTTTTTCCAGTAACGCACTCACCATGAATCTTACCTTATCAGATGATGGTACCTATTTCACCAATGAAAATGCAAGCATTCATTTTAACTTTAACGTATATGATTTGACAAAGTATGTGACAGAAGCGATGGGCGGCACCATTTCTGATGAATATATGCCCTTTACACAAGCTGACAGTAATGTTAACTTCACTGTTAATATGACAAGCACGGTTTCTAATATGGGAAAAACGACGGTAACGCAACCGGCCCTCACCGCCGATAATTCGATTGATTCAGATGATGCATACATTTATGATGACTCTGATTATGATGAATCTGATTATAACAAAGAAATAGCAGATAGTTTGACTGACATCTCTGGTCATTGGGCAGAAAATGATATTTATAGCGTAGTATCCAATGGAATCTTCAGTGGAAATGATGACAATACGTTTACTCCCGATTCCTATATGACACGAGGCATGTTTGTAACAGCACTTGATTATATGAACGACAATGATGAGTATTATGAAGCAGCAGATGGTTCTTTTGCAGATTTAACGGATGATGATTACTATACCTCCTCTGCAATTTGGGCAGCAAAACACACTATTGTGGCGGCTAGCGGGAATTTCGAGCCAAATGAAAACATCACTCGTGAGGAAATTTGCGTCATGCTAAAAAATTATGCCACCTATGCCGGAATTGATTTAAAGACCAACGGTACCCCCCTAACTTTCACAGATCAGGGAAAAATCAGTTCATGGGCAACCGACGCCGTAACTGCCTTAAGTGATAATGGTATCATAAGTGGCAGACCTGATGGCAGTTTCGACCCACAAGCACCAGCCACTCGTGCAGAAGTTGCTCACATTATGAATAACTTTTATTCAACTTTTATAGCTAAGGGCTGAGGTCACTTAAGTATTATGAATTCTACAAAGCAAAACGCCGGGGTAAAATCCCCGGCGTTTTTTATGTCGTTTTAAAAATCATAGAATTCTTGATTAAAGCAATATTTTAAGTAAGTCGTATGGCTTTTCTGCAAGGAAATCCGCGCCAGCACTTTCCAATTCTTCTCTGCCACGATATCCCCATAAAGCACCAACGGTTGCTATTTCCGCATTTTTCCCCGTTTCAATATCCACGTCTGAATCACCAATATACAGGGTATCTTTCGGCAAAGTTCCCATAGCATTTAGAGCCAATTGGACACTGGCAGGATCCGGTTTATGAGGGATGTCACCGCGGCTCCCTGAAACATAAGAGAAATGAACATCCGGAAAATAATGAAGTATCAATCGTTTCGTATCATTATCCGGTTTGTTGGATACAACGGCAATTTTCAGCCCATTATCGGTAAGCTCTTGCAATATACGTACCATATTCGTAAAAGGGCGAGTTTTCTTCATCAAATCTCTGGAATAGAAAGCTCGATACTCATTTAGCACCTTTTCTTTCTTTTCTTCATCTGTTTCCTCAGGCATAGCCCGATCAATCAGAACTTTTACACCATTACCAACTAAGAATTTGCCTTCATCATCAGTAAAGGTTTCACATCCATTTTGCGATAAAGCTCTGTTTAGACTGACACAAATATCGGATATCGTATCTAACAATGTGCCGTCCAAGTCAAAAATTGCTGCTTTGAATTTGCGCATATACCTCATCCTCCATAACCAATGTTTTTATGATAAGTTCTTTTTCTGCCTTTTTTGATAATCTAAATAAAGTTCCCTCGCTGTTTGGGGGCTATCCTCCCCCTCTTTATTCTTAACAGGAGCAAATTCATCTTCCCGTTTAACGCGATATACAAAGAAGCGATCAAAATAGGAAAACGCATCGAAAATAAACGCTTCAAACTTATAGGCATTGATATCAGTGGGCGTCACCTTTTCGCCCTTGTCATTCACATACGTCGATTTTTTTCGGGCCGTATGATAGGGTAAATTCATAATATTGTCATTGCTCTCCAAATCAGTCGAAAACAAGGTACACGAAATATGGGAGTCACCATAAACAAATTCTCCATTCTCGTCCACCATCTCTGCCATTTGGGGAGATAATTCGCTATATTCTACGACACCAGGCGCACCGTCCTTATAGCAAAACACGCCCACCTTTTCGTGTGGACCGCTTTTAATCAGCGATTTTGATATGCACTGTGCATTCTTTGAAATAGCAAGCCCTAAAAAACCAGCATCCACACATTGCACTAAAACATTGTCAACATTGCAAGCAAAAAACCATTTAACTCCACGTTTATTCATATCCGAAAAAACGCCCGTGTCACGCATGCATCGATAAATAGCGCCGTTTCCATCCGATCCTTCTTTGATTTTATATCGTTCTTCCAAAACAACCTTACCGTCTTTCATAATCATCGGTAGAGCGCTCTGAACGAATAGAACAATATCCGAAGACGGATAGTCAAAGAAGTTGTTTTTTTCGAAAAATCCTTTCACATCCGCATGATTTTCCTTGCTGGTCATAATATACCAGGGAATATTTTTGCCCAATTTTTGCGACATCTCTTTTATTCGATCAAGCTGAATTTCAAATAGTGTTTTATGATTGGAAAGCCCTATATCATATAGACCTTTAGGGCCATCAAAAGCCAATCTGGTCCCTTGACCACCCGCCATAGTTACAACGGCATATTCACCATTTTTCATAGCAGAAACGCCTATTTTTTCATATTCATCTAATGTTCCTTTTGAAATCTTTTCTTTGTCCAATGCAATAATGGGTGTAATCGTTTTGCACTCTTCAATTTTCTCAACATTTTTATATAGCTCAATAATTTTTTCAAAATTAGTCGCTTGAATGCCCTCTAATAGCTCCTTCTTTTCTAATTCGTTTAATGTATCGTAAAATTGTAAAAGATGATCTTGGTTAAACTTTTGGACCATTTTTTGCACCTGCTGATATGTGCTGCTCATTTGTATCCTCCTAGTGATGTATAATGTATCTATCATAGCGCATTTATCGAAATATTTCAAGATGTATATATGTAGGAAAATCGTTAATTTTTCAAATAGTCATTTTTCAATAATAGTTTGATGTTTGTATAAAACGTCCTATTATTTTTAGGAAATCATTCCATTTTTGTGTATGTTTGTGCTCATATGTTATCATATACCATTTTTATAAAAACGTCAATGAAAATGCAAACATTTTAGGCTAACAGGGTCTCGAAATTTTAGAATGACCGCAAAAATGCACAGTTGTGAAGAAAACGGACTTATGCTATAATAAACCTGTGAAAAGAGGGATGTTATGGAAAAAAAGTGGACAGTCGAGCAGCAAAACGCCATTCATCTACAAAAGGACGATTTATTGGTGTCCGCCGGTGCCGGCAGTGGTAAAACAGCGGTGCTAGTCGAGCGAATTTTGAGCAAAATCGCTGACCCCCATGAGCCTGTCGATTTGAGTTCTCTCCTTATCGTCACCTTTACCAGAGCGGCCGCTTCTGAAATGCGCGAAAGGATTTCAAAGGCCATTTACACGCGTCTTTCGATGGAACCAAATAATGAACATCTGGTTAAACAAATGATGCAGCTACCCATTTGTGATATTACCACGATTGATTCTTTTTGTATGGCAACTGTCAAAAATAACGCTTCTGTTCTCGATATCGATTCTTCTTTTGGAATTTTCGAAAACGTGGAAGCCGAGATGATAAAAGACGAGGTATTAGATACGGTATTAGAGGACATGTATGCGCGTCCTACCAACGAATTTTTAGCATTTGCCAACAATTTTTCTGGCTTAAAATCCGATGACCCTTTAAAAAGAATGATTATAACGTCTTATTCTTTTTTGCGTTCTCTCCCCTTTTATATCGATTGGCTGGGGGAAAAAATCCGCGATTATGAGGACGCAAAAGGATTTAGTCGATGGTCGCAAATTATTTTATCTTACGCTAAGAGAAAAATAGAAATTTGCCTTGATAACTATGGAGAAATCTTGACAAATTTTCCGGAAGACGATAAAAACAAATCCGCTCGTGAAATTCTATTAGCTGAAAAAGTTCAGTGTGCTGACATCTACCATTCTATTATGGAAAAAGATTGGGACAGTGTTGCCGCTTGCCTATCGGCCACTTCATTTTCCACACTACGCATGAAGATAGAGGATGCCGAACAAAAAGCATGGTTTAAAAAGCTGCGCGATGATGCTAAAAGCATGATTATGGGCTTGAAAAGCGACTATATTTTTCTTGATAAAGAAACCTGTCAAAAAGACATGATTTCACTTTATCCCATCTTATGCGGCTATTTTGAGGTGATAAAAGGATTCGACAGCACCCTTTTTGAAATGAAAACGCAAAAAAACATGTACGAATTTTCAGACTTGGAACATCTCACCTTAAAACTTTTATCTGTAAAAGAAAAAGATGGCTTCCATCCTAGTTCTTATGCGAAAGAAATCGGTCTTTCTTATTCAGAAATTCTAATTGATGAATACCAAGATACAAACGCTCTTCAGGAAATGATTTTTATGTTTTTGGGAAAGGGTTGCCAGCACTTTTATGTAGGCGATTTAAAACAGAGCATTTATAAATTTCGTCATGCTAATCCCTACATATTTAAAGAGAAGAAAGACACTTATTCCGATGATATAGCGATGACCCAAGTGAAAATTAATCTCGTGAAAAATTTCCGTAGCCGCGCTGGCGTTTTAGATAGCATCAATCAAATTTTTTCCGATATCATGAGTGCTCGTTTGGGCGACTTGGATTATAAGGACGGCGAGAGCCTGTTATGTGCCGCCCCCTATGGTCCATGGACAAATGGAATGAGCGATAAAACGGAAATTTTCCTGATTGATACTGCCACGGATGGCGATTCCGCAGAACCTATGGATGCTGCTGATGAGGCAATCGCCGAGCTAACGAAGGCAGAGAAAGAAGCCCTGCCCATTGCGAAAGAAATCAAAAATCTAATGGCACAAAATTTTCAGGTAGAAAAAGATGGTCACTTACAAAAAATCGAATTTCGCGATATTGTCATTTTGATGCGAAGCCCTGGTCCCGTTTCCGAAGAATTCTCACGTGTCTTATTAGCAGAGGGAATTCCTGTCTATTCGGATACTGGCGGTCAATATTTCAATGCCACTGAAGTTGCCACGATGATATCAATTCTAGAAATTATCGACAATCCTTTAAATGATATTTCGCTAGTCGCCGCCTTGCGTTCCGCTATTTTTTATTTTAACGACAATGAATTATTGGAAATCAAAATGACCGGTGAACTGCCCAATTTTTATCATAATCTTTGCGAGAAAGCGCAAGATGACTCTCCACTTGGGGAAAAATGTTCGCATTTTCTAGAAATACTGAAATCGTGGCAAAACAAGTCCACCTATCTTTCTGTCAGCGAACTTATCTGGACAATTTACGAAGATACCGACTTTTTTGCCATTTGCGCCGTTATGGCAAATGCTCAAAAAAAGATTGGCAATTTGCGCATTTTATATCATAAAGCAAAACAATATGAAGATCATAACTTTAGGGGACTTTATCACTTTATCGACTTTATAAAAAGAGTGCGATTAGGCGGCGGTGATATGAGCGAAGCCAAAATCATGGCGGAAAACCAAAATGTCGTACGTATTATGAGCATTCATAAAAGTAAAGGGTTGGAATTCCCTGTGGTTTTTTGTGCGGGACTGGGCAAACGCTTCAATGAGCGGTTTAAACACGAAAAAATCCTTATGCACAGCAATTTGGGCATTGGCATGGATTATATGGATCAGGATATTCCTTATGGGTATCCCAATATATCAAAAATAGCCATTACTTTGGAATCTGAAAGTGAAAACTTATCCGAAGAAATGCGGCTTTTATATGTTGCTATGACCAGGGCCAAGGAAAAACTCTATCTGACAGCCACCATAAAAGACTGCGAAAAAATGTTTGATAAGTGGCAGCCTGCTACCACCTTGGATTCCATACAATTTTTGGACTATCTGCTGACTAGCAAACATTTTATCCACTGGATTATGCCAACCGTTCTAAAAACCAATCACATTTCATCGTATAGTCAGCTTTTATCGGAAACTGATTCACAATTGTTTGTGATGCGGCTTATAAAAGATAGCGAGCTATTCGAAAATACCGAACCTGTGAAAGACGATAACACAACTTCATTTTCGCATGATGAAACAATCATCCAAGAAAATTTCGCATATCGATATCCCTTTATAAAAGAGACAGAAATTCCTAATAAATTGTCAGTTAGCGAGCTTTCCCATGATGATGGGATAAAAAATATGTATGATGAAAAAGTCCTTTTAAAAACACCTTCTTTTAAAGAAAAAGGGTCGATGCCTACTCCATCACAAATCGGAACACTCAATCATCTTGTCATGCAAAAAATAGATCTTTCCAAAACAACAATTGCTGATGTAAACGAGTGTATCGATCGATTGGTTTTCGAACACATAATTGACCCTGATTTTGCACCTTTCATCGATCGTGAAGAGATTGCTTCTTTTTTTGAAAGCGAGTTAGGAAAGCGTCTTTGCCATGCGGATAGGATTTTTAGAGAAATTTCCTTTGAGATTCCCAAATCCTTGCAAGATATTTATCAGGATACCACGGCTTTATCGAATGAGACAATATTGGTGCAAGGAATTATTGACTGCTTTTTTTATGAGGGAGACGATATTGTTCTAATTGATTATAAAACAAATGCCGCTCATCTTAATCAAGAAACAGTCAAAGAAAAATATCAAACACAAATTTCAATTTATGCAGAAGCCATTAAAATCATTACGAAAAAAGAACCCAAAGAGAAGTTCATCTATTTATTTTCCAGTAAAGATGTGATAGAATATGACTAGTACAAGGAAAGAAGGATTACCACATGAGAAAAACATACTATTCTGGCATTAAACATACAAAAGCACATACACCCCATTTATATAGTATCATATGCACCACCGTTGCCCTTTTACTCCTAATTTTCATCATTTGGGCAGGCGTGACATATGGAACATATTCTGATCAAGGGAAAGATGCGATTTCTCAAGCAGAAACTCTAAAAAAACAAATGTCAGAAAAAGATAATGAACTGGTAGAAACAAAAAAAATGCTGACTAAATATAAAGATTTATTGGCTCAGGAGCAAGAAAAAGTACAAATGCTATTAGATACTGGAGCAACTCTTCCTTCTGCTTCTCCTACTCCAAATGCAGGCAAAAGCACAAGCAATGCCAATAAAAAAACTTCAAGGAGATCAACGAATAATAACCAAAATACCACCAATCAAGCAAACACACAAACTCCGGCAGAGACTGCTCCGTCACAATCTCCTTCCGATGCTGCAGCGCCACCCTCCGAAACTCCTGCCAGTCCTGCTGCACCGGCTTCTCCAAATCCGCCAGCTTCACAGGCACCTGCTGCTAATGCTGGGGCAACACCAAGTACCACAAACTAGAAATTTAAAAATGCTGTATACAAATCGTATACAGCATTTTTTATGCTTATTTGTGAGAACACAAAACAAAATATCCCGATTTCTTTTGAATCACTGTACAATTTCCGAATAGTTCCTCAAGTTTTTGCTTCGAACTTGGCGCTCCCTGCTTTTTTTGAAGCACCACATAAAGCTTTCCGCCTGGCTTAAGATGCTCATAAGCGCCCTCATAAATTGAAAATACTACTTTTTTCCCGGCACGTATGGGAGGATTGGTCACCACATATTCATACATATCATCAATA
>Ga0183100_1000173_pt1 | contig 81762 bp, 78 predicted proteins | sample Biomet2_FD_127789 | JGI IMG/M metagenome (GOLD analysis project Ga0183100, IMG submission 127789) | Microbial communities from bioreactor (seeded with anoxic lake sediment) at LBNL, California, USA - Biofuel metagenome 2 | ecosystem: Engineered > Bioreactor > Anaerobic > Unclassified ...
ATCGCATCCCTTCAAACCCGCCCCTCCACCAACAACAGCTGTTTTCGCTGATTTCCGTGTTGTGCCCCCCGCGTCAGACCCGTAGAGATTCTGATGTTTGCCGTTTGATTGTCGATAGCCGCCTACACTGGGCGGTCGAACCAATCGACGGTGAATCATCATGGCTATACCTGCCTGACGCAGCGTACGTACGGAAAATCGCAGGCTGCATGGTGCTGACCATCGACTAGGGCCCAACCAGGAGCGGGGGCCGCAAGGTCCCCGAACCGGAGGCGGGTTTTCTCCCTTTCCCAACTCAATCTACTACGCACATGCCTGGGGCTTGGCCCACAGATCACCGCCCGCGTAGGCGGATTCAACATCGCCGCTATAAAGCCATGGGTCCGGTCTGGTATCATGGGGGGACTTTAGCCCAGATGCTGGGCGAACTGATAAACCCCGGATGTTGTAAATGATGAAATGGTTTCTCCGCTTGTCGCTGGCAGCGCTCTTGTTGCTGTGTTCGTGGTTCGTTTGGGTAGTTTGGCTACCCGTTGATTTGCCCACCACGCCTTACAACCTGACGATTGGCCCGAGCCGAACCTTGTCGCAGGTGACCCGCTCGCTAGAGCAGGATGGCTTGATCAAAAACCGCCTGGTGATGGTCATATTGGCGCGCCTCTCTGGTTCTGAGCGCAAAATTAAAGCCGGCCTGTACCGCTTAGATGGCCCGGTATCCATGTGGATGATCCTGCAACGCCTGAGCCAGGGTCGCCCAGACGAAGCCAGCGTGACGGTGATCGAAGGCTGGACCTTTCACCAGTTTCGCGAACAGATGGATCGCAGCCCTGACCTACAGCACCAAACCAGTGGCTGGAGCGATACCCAGTTGCTAGACAGCATTGGTGCCGATGTACCGCAGGCCGAAGGTTTGTTTTTCCCCAGCACCTATTACTTTACGCCGGGTTCTAGCGATCTAGACCTCTATCGTCGTGCCTATCAGACCATGCAGCATCATTTGGATCAGGCTTGGCAAACGCGCAGTAGCACCGTGCCGGTGAGTTCGCCCTATCAGTTGCTGATCTTGGCTAGCCTGATCGAAAAAGAAACCGCGAGCGATCAAGACCGGGTGATGGTGGCGGCGGTGTTCGTCAATCGCCTGAAGCAGAAGATGCGGCTACAAACCGACCCCAGCGTGATTTATGGCTTGGGCAGCGCTTATGATGGCCATATTGGCAAGGCGGATTTGAAGCGTGATACCCCTTACAATACCTATACCCGCGACGGCCTGACGCCGACGCCGATTGCGCTTCCGGGCGCGGCATCGCTTGAGGCAGCGGCGCATCCAGCCGATAGCCGCGCGCTGTATTTTGTTTCGCGTGGCGACGGGCGCAGTTATTTTTCTGAAACGCTGGCCGAGCATAATGGCGCGGTGCGCAAATATATTCTAAAAAAGGGCAACTAGATGCGCGCACGGTTTATTACGCTAGAAGGCATTGATGGCGCGGGCAAAAGTTCACATCTTGAATTTATTCGCGGCTGGTTAGCTGCGCGCGCCGTGGATGCGGTGTTTACCCGAGAGCCAGGAGGCACTGCGCTCGGGGAACAATTGCGTGCACTATTGTTGTCCACCGCGACCCAGGTCTCTCTCGAAACTGAGACGCTGTTGATGTTTGCCAGCCGCCAAGAACATATCATCCAGGTGATTGCCCCTGCGCTGGCTGCCGGGCGCTGGGTGGTGTCTGATCGCTTTAGCGATGCATCGTTTGCCTATCAGGGCGGCGGGCGTGGTCTGGCGTTTGAGCGGATTGCCGAGTTGGAACACTGGGTGCAGCAAGGTTTGCAACCCGATCTGACCTTGCTGTTTGATTTGCCGCAGCAACTGGCGCAAAGCCGCATGGCACGGAGCCGTAAATTAGACCGGTTTGAGCGTGAGCAAGCCGATTTCCACCAGCGGGTGCGTCAGGCCTATCTCGATCGCGCGCGTGGCAATGCGCGCTTTTGTGTGCTGGATGCCAGCCGTAGCCTGCAGGCGATTCAGCAAGACATTGCCGCGCGCTTGTTGCAATTGATGGAGACCGACTGATGCTGTATCCCTGGCAGTTGGGCGACTGGCAACGGATTAACCGCGAGCGTACCCGCTTGCCAAATGCCTGGATGTTGACTGGGCTGGCAGGCATCGGCAAGTCGGCATTTGCCGAGCATTTGGCCAAGTCGCTGTTGTGTGATGCGCCCGGCACCGATTACAGCCCTTGTGGTCAGTGCGAGTCTTGCCGCTGGTTTGAACTGGGCAGTCACCCAGATTTTCGCCGCCTGACGCCTCTCGTAGAAGACGATGAAGCCAAAGACAAGGTCAGCCGTAAACTGCCGGTGATTAAGATTGAGGCGGTGCGTGAACTGATTGAATTTGCCCATCTGACTTCGCACCGCAATGGTCAACGCGTTGTATTGGTTGAACCAGCTGAAGCTTTGAATCCAGCTGCGGCGAATGCTTTGCTTAAAATTTTAGAAGAACCGCCAGCGGATGTGTTGTTTCTGCTGGTGGCGCATGCACCACAACGTTTGCTGCCAACGATTCGCAGCCGCTGTCGTCAATATGCGCTGACGGCCCCCGACGCTGCGGTGTCGCTAGAATGGTTGCGCCAGCAGAAAGTTGAACAGCCCGAAACCGAGTTGGCTCACCATGGTGGTGCGCCACTGTTTGATCATGATCCGGCACTGGCCCAAGTGCGCGATGGGTTTATCGAGGGCTTGATCGAGCCGACACTGGCCAGTGTATTAAGCCTGGCTGAGCGGGTGGATAAGCATAAATTGCCGTTGGCGGTCCCGCTAGACTGGCTGCAAATGTGGCTGTATGACTTAGCTGCATTGCGCCTGGCCAGTAGCCTGCGTTATTTCCCTGATCATCAGGCGGCACTGGCCCGGTTGGCCGAGCGTGCCAATCCCCAGCGCCTGATGGGTTGTCAGCAAGCGCTGTTGAAGTTGGCGCCGTTTGGCCAACACACCTTGAATGTCCGTTTGCAGCTTGAAGCGCTGCTGATGGATTATCTGAAGATTTTTGTTTGAAGTTGCCGATTGGATCTTGCCATGTTAGTTGACTCGCATTGCCATCTGAATTTTCCTGATTTGCTTAGCCATCTGCCTGAGGCACTGGCGGCGATGCAGGCTAATGCGGTCACTCATGCGCTGGTCATCGGTGTCAGCCTGCCAGAGTTTCCCCAGGTACTGGCCTTGGCCGAACACTATCCGCACTTGTTCGCTACGGTTGGGGTGCACCCGGATAATCCCGATGCCGAAGAACCCAGCGAGGCGCGCCTGGTAGAGCTGGCCCAGCATCCCAAGGTGGTTGGCATAGGCGAAACCGGGCTGGATTATCACTGGTGCCAGGGTGATCTGGCCTGGCAGCATCAACGCTTCCGCACCCATATCCGCGCTGCACGCACGCTTAATTTACCGCTGGTGGTGCATACCCGCGAGTCGGTTGCCGATACCCTGCGCCTGTTGCGCGAAGAAGGGGCTGAGGCGTGTGGCGGGGTGATGCATTGCTTTACTGAAGACTGGGACAGTGCCCAGGCGGCGCTGGACCTCGGCTTTTATATTTCGATTTCTGGCATTGTGACCTTTAAGAATGCAGAGCAGGTCAAGCAGGTGGCCAGTCGCGTGCCCTTAGATCGCTTATTGGTAGAAACCGATTCTCCTTATCTGGCGCCGGTGCCGTTTCGTGGCAAGCAGAACCAGCCTGCTTATGTGCGCTATGTTGCCGAGCAGGTAGCCCAGTTGCGATCCATGTCGTTAGCTGAGCTGGCAGCGGCCACCACTGAAAACTTTTTCCGGTTGTTTGCTAAGGCTGAACCGCAGGCGAGCCAGAAAGGCCTGGTGTGAAATCACTCGAAGTCACGGTTCTGGGGTGTGGTTCTAGCTCTGGCTCTCCCGCCATTGGCTGCCATTGTCCGACTTGTATGTCTAGCGACCCGAGGAACCGGCGCACGCGCACCAGTGCGCTGGTTAAAGTGGGCGGGCTGAGCTTTTTAATTGATACTGGGCCGGACCTGCGCACCCAGGCGCTAACCCAAGGGGTGGAGTGGATCGACGCGGTGTTGTATACCCACCCGCATGCTGACCATCTGAATGGAATTGATGACTTGCGTGCGTTTTGTTATCAGCGCAAGGGGCCGTTGCCGCTCTACGGCAATGCTTTTACCCTAGACAATATACGTGCACGATTTGGCTATGCGTTGCAGCCACCTTCTCCTGTATGGGATAAACCGGTGTTGGCGCCGCAGATCGTCACCGGGCCGATACTGCATCAAGGGGTGGAATTGATTCCGGTGCCTTTGCTGCATGGTCCGCGCTGGCCTTGCCTTGGCTGGCGGATTGGCGATATGGCCTGGTTGACCGATCTGTCTGATATACCGGACACCAGCCTATCCTTGTTGTCAGGTATCAAGCTGCTGTTTCTCGACTGCCTGCGCAGTACGCCTTACCCGTCGCATTTGTCGGTTGAGCAAGCTTTTGCCTGGGCTAAGCGGCTGGGTGCCGAGCGTACCGTGTTGATTCATATGACGCATGAGCTTGAGTTCAACGCCTTGCAGGCCGCATGCCCTGCACAGGTCGAAGTTGGTTTTGATGGCCTGCGCATCTCCATCGATTGACTCCCGCTGTTTCTGATTTTCCGCCTGTCTATTTGGCCGGGTAGGCCTTTGTCATTACAAAATTAGATAAAATAGGTTTTGTAAATATAATCGTATTGACTTGTAAATTTTCTTTATCTAAATTGGTGCGTATTCTTACAAATGACAGGTGATTTTCTGTGGAAAAATACGCTGTAAACCGCATTCCTGCCTGGGCCGTGATTCTGCTGTCCATGATACTGGGTCTGTTAGCTGGATTCTTGCTGGGAGAGCATGCGCGCTGGCTCAAGGGGGTGGGGGAAGTGTTTATCGCGCTGATCCGCATGGTGGTGATTCCGGTGATTTTTGTCTCGCTTGTGTGTGCCATTGGCTCGATGCGTGATATTGGACAAATGCGCCGCGTTGCGGTCAAGACCATGGTGATCTATGCGCTGACTATGATGTTGTCGGCGAGTCTGGCGATGGCACTGGCTTCATGGTTTAACATCGGCACCGGTCTGGGCTACACCCCAGGGGGGATGAGCGCGCCACCGCTTGATTTAAGCAGTCTGTTACCTGCCAACCCGATTCGTGCCATGGCCGATGGGCAAGTGCTGCAGGTGATGCTGTTTGCCTTGTTTTTTGGTGTGGCGATTAATTTGAGTGGTGAAGCGGGGCGTCCAGTGGCGGTCTGGTTTGACGCACTTAACCGCGTGGTTTTTAAACTGGTTGAGATTGTGCTGCGCTTTGCGCCGCTAGGGGTGTTTGCGCTGATGGCTTGGGTCACCTCTAGCTGTGGTTTTGGCATCTTGTCGCAATTGTCTGCTCTGGTTGGCACGTTGTACTTGTCCTGCTTGCTGGTGTTGACCCTGGTGTACGGTAGTCTGTTGTGTTTCGCTGGGCTCAATCCGCTGCCGTTTATGCAGAAAATGCTTCCGGTGCAGTTATTTGCGTTTTCAACCTGCAGCTCAAACGCCTCGTTGCCGATGGGCTTGGAGACCGCGCGTAAACTGGGGGTAAAACCTTGTATTGCTTCGTTTGTGTTGCCGCTAGGTTCGACGATTAACATGAATGGCCTGGCAGCCTACTTGGGAGCGGTGGCGATTTTTGCCGCCAATGCCGCCGGGGTCGAACTGTCGCTGCTACAGAAAGTCATGGTGGTACTGACCACCACCGTGGGGGCGATTGGTGCCGCCGGGGTACCGGGTACGGGCCTGGTGGTGATGAGCTTAGTACTGGCAACAGTGGGGTTGCCGTTGGAAATTATTGCCCTGGTGGCAGCAGTAGACCGGGTGATCGACATGATTAACACCTCGACCAATATTTCTGGTGACACTCTGGCCGCGGTGCTAGTGGCTAAAAGCGAGGGAGAGCTGGAGTCGGTGGTGTATGGCCGGGTGTAATCCGCGCTGCGTAGCTTAAGCATGAAAGCCCCCATGATGGGGGCTTTCATGCTGTTCCAAGCCTTAGTCTGTGTAAGCCGTGCTAGATAAATAGCGCTTAAAAGTAGTTAATCCCCATCGCTTCTTTGACTTCATGCAGGGTCTGTGCCGCGACCGCGCGTGCCTTCTGGGTGCCTTGTTTGAGAATCGCCATCACTTGTGCCGGATCGCGGGCAAATTCTTCACGTCGGGTACGAATTGGTTCGAGCAAGCCTTGCAGTTTTTCTTCCAGACGGCGTTTGATCACCATGTCGCCCAGGCCGCCACGGCGGTAGTGAGCTTTGAGTTCTTCAATCGCGGCGTGGTCGTCGTCAAACACGTCGAGGTAGGTGAAGACCACGTTGCCTTCAACTTGGCCCGGATCTGCAACCCGCAGGTGATTAGGATCGGTGAACATCATTTTGACTGCTTGGCGAATCTCGTCTGGCGAGGCTGACAAGGGTAGGGCATTGCCTAGCGATTTTGACATCTTGGCTTTGCCGTCGATGCCGGGGAGGCGCGCACCGTTTTCTGGCACCACGGCGCGGGCTTCCACCAGGATTTCGGCATTTACGCTGCTATTGAAGCGGCGCACGATTTCGTTAGTTTGTTCAATCATCGGAATCTGATCCGATCCCACGGGTACCACGGTCGCTTTAAAGGCGGTGATGTCCGCTGCCTGGGAGGCCGGATAGGTCAGAAAGCCGGCGGGAATGTCGCGTTCGTAGCCACGCAACTTGATCTCGTCTTTAATCGTCGGGTTGCGCTCCAGGCGCGCCACGGTGACCAGGTTGAGATAATAGGAAGACAGTTCGGAGAGTTCTGGCACCAGACTTTGAATAAATACAGTGCTTTTATCTGGGTCAATGCCGACCGCCAGATAGTCCAACGCTACTTGCAGTACATTGTCGCGCACCTTGACGTAGTTGCCCATGTTGTCGGTTAGCGCTTGCGCATCGGCCAGCAGTAAGAATTGCTTACAGACATCTTGCAGAATCACGCGGTTTTTTAACGAGCCGACAAAGTGGCCCAGATGCAATTGTCCGGTGGTTCGATCCCCGGTCAAGATAATGTCCGAGCTGCGTACGTTCAAGGGGTTCATGCTGCCATCTCCAAGTGATCAAAAGTTGCTTGGAGGATGCCGACTAGGATGCAGGACAAGAAAACCCGGATCCGCCTTGCCGGCAGCCTCCGGGTTTCTGTAAGACTCAACCTTCCCGGCGCCGCTTATGCGAAGCGCCACCACCAAGAGGAGAAATGAGTCGTTAAATGGGTCATGCTTTTATCAGAACACGATGTCAGGTTTACGTCAAGACGTTCAAAAATGCCGTTCTAAGGTGGCTTTGTGCATGATGGTCGAGGCGATCTCTTCAATCGACTTGTGCGTGGTGCTGATAAACGGCACGGCATGCTGGCGGAACATTGATTCGGCCTCGTTGACTTCGAAGCGGCAATTGTCTGGGCTGGCATAACGCGAATCCGGGCGCCGCTCTGAGCGAATAAAATGCAACCGTGCCGGATCAATCGTCAGGCCAAACAGTTTGTTGCGATAGGGCAGCAGAATTTTTGGCAGTTCCGAGTCCCCCTGGTCCAGGTCTTCTGGCGTGAGCGGATAGTTGGCTGCCTTAATTCCATATTGCAGTGCCAGATATAGACAGGTTGGTGTTTTGCCCGAGCGCGATACGCCGACCAGTATCACATCGGCTTCGGCCAGGTCTTTTAGTTTGACACCATCGTCGTGATTCAGCGAGAAGTTGACCGCTTCAATGCGGTGATCGTATTTCTCTTCGCTGTTCATGCCGTGGGCTTTACCCATCGCCAGCGATGCGTGTTGTCCTAGTTCGTTTTCCAGTTCGCCAATAAAGGTTTCGAAAAAGTCGATTACCACGGCGTTTTCGAGCTTAAGCGTGCGCCGAATCTCTGGGTTAACAATACTGGTGAACACCAGCGGCTTATGGTGGTCGTGCTGCGAGCGGTCACGAATTCGGGCCGCCAGCGCCTGGGCCTTTTCTACGGTGTCGATAAACGGCACGGTCTCACGCTTGAATTCGAGCGTGTCGAACTGCGTCAGCAGTGTCTGCCCTAGCGACTCGGCGGTGATGCCGGTACGGTCAGAAATGAAAAAGGCAGAGCGACGGTGTGGCATGATTGCACCTTTTTTGCGTGTAAAGACCAAAAACAAAGTATACCTGTAGTCGCCATTGCGGGTCTCATTGTCATGCAGCCTGGTTGTTTGATTCGTCGCACCATATGTAGTGTTGCGACTACATGACATTGTCCGGAATGGTATTTTTAGTGTGCGCTATGCCTATGGAATAAGCCATTGGCGGGTAAAAAGAGTACAAAAATGGCGTTGTAGGCTACGCAAACCAGCAGGGAATCGGCTAGAATGCTGGTTTTCTATCGTCCTAATCCAACACAGGAAGTGAAGTGATGGCAGAGAACTACGTGAGCTGGTTCGAACAGCTGCGAATGTCAGATGTTGAACAGGTCGGCGGTAAAAACGCCTCCCTCGGCGAGATGATCAGCCAATTGGCCAGTTCCGGTGTCCGTGTACCGGGTGGTTTTGCAACTACAGCTGATGCCTACCGTGATTTTCTGCAACACAAAGGTCTGGCAGATCGCATTAAACAAGCCCTGGCGAAACTCGATATTGAAGACGTGACCGAGTTGGCACGTGTCGGTAAGGAAATTCGTCAGTGGATTATCGATACACCTTTCCCTGAGAAACTTGATAACGAACTCAAGATTGCTTGGGACAAAATGGTTGCTGATGCGGGCAATGCCGATATTTCGGTTGCCGTTCGCTCCTCTGCCACCGCTGAAGATCTTCCTGATGCTTCGTTTGCCGGGCAGCAAGAAACCTTCCTGAATATTCGTGGTTTGGATAATGTCAAAGAGGCGATGAAGCATGTTTTCGCCTCTTTGTACAATGACCGCGCGATTTCTTATCGCGTGCATAAGGGGTTTGACCACGATATTGTCGCCCTGTCTGCCGGTGTGCAGCGCATGGTGCGTTCGGACTGTGGCGCGGCCGGTGTGATGTTTACCATCGACACCGAATCGGGCTTTAACGACGTGGTATTTATTACCGCTTCGTTTGGTCTGGGCGAAACCGTGGTGCAAGGCGCAGTCAATCCTGATGAATTCTATGTGCACAAGCCAACGCTGGCTGCGGGTCGCCCTGCGATCTTGCGCAAGAATCGCGGTTCTAAGCTGATTAAGATGGAGTTTACCGATGCGTCGCAAGCCGGCCGTTCGGTACGCACGGTTGATGTATCGGATGCTGACCGTCTGAGCTTTGCCATTAGTGATGAAGAAGTCGCCGAGTTGGCTAAGTACGCGATGATCATCGAAAAGCACTACGGTCGTCCGATGGACATCGAGTGGGGTCGTGATGGGATTGATGGCAAGCTTTACATCCTTCAAGCACGGCCTGAGACCGTCAAGTCGCAAGAGAATCGTGTTGAGACCCTGCGCCGTTATCGCCTGAAGAACAAATCCAAGGTGTTGGCTGAAGGCCGCGCAATTGGCCAGAAGGTTGGCCAGGGCGTGGTGCGTATGATCAAGAGCGCGTCCGAGATGGATCGTGTTAAAGCTGGCGACGTGCTGGTGACCGACATGACCGACCCGGATTGGGAACCGGTGATGAAGCGTGCTGCGGCGATTGTGACTAATCGCGGCGGTCGTACCTGCCACGCGGCGATTATCGCGCGCGAACTGGGTATTCCTGCAGTGGTTGGCTGCGGTGACGCGACTGAAATCCTGCTCGATGGCATGGAAGTCACCGTGTCGTGCTCCGAAGGCGACACCGGCAACATCTATGAAGGTCTGCTGGATATCGAGATTATTGATCTGGCGCTCGACAAAATGCCGAAGAGCCCGGTCAAGATTATGATGAATGTCGGCAATCCTGAGCTGGCGTTTGATTTTGCGCAATTGCCAAACGATGGTGTGGGTCTGGCGCGGCTGGAGTTTGTTATCAACCGCCAAATCGGGATTCATCCCAAGGCATTGCTGGAGTTTGATCAGCAGTCGCCTGAGCTGCAGGCCACGATACGCGAGCGTATCGCCGGTTATGCCGGTCCGGTTGAGTTCTATGTTGAAAAACTAGCCGAAGGCATTGCGACGCTGGCCGCTGCGTTCTATCCGAAGAAGGTGATTGTGCGGATGTCGGACTTTAAGTCCAACGAATACGCTAACCTGATCGGTGGTAAGGCTTACGAACCGCACGAAGAAAACCCGATGATCGGTTTCCGTGGTGCGGCGCGTTATGTGGCTGAGAGCTTCCGCCCGTGTTTTGATCTAGAGTGTCGCGCGATGAAGAAGGTGCGTGATGTGATGGGTCTGACGAATGTGGAAGTCATGATCCCGTTCGTGCGTACCTTGGACGAAGCTGAGAGAGTGGTTGAGATTTTGGCCGAGAATGGTCTGAAACGTGGCGAAAACGGTCTGCGTCTGATCATGATGTGCGAATTGCCAACGAACGCAGTGCTGGCTGAGAAGTTCTTGCAGCATTTCGATGGCTTCTCGATTGGCTCCAACGATATGACCCAGCTGACCCTGGGGGTGGATCGCGACTCCGGTGGTACGATTTCGGCGACGTTCGACGAGCGTAACGAAGCGGTGAAGGCCATGCTGCATATGTCGATTCAGGCTTGTCTCAAGCTGGATAAATATATTGGTATTTGCGGTCAAGGCCCATCGGATCATCCTGACTTTGCCAAGTGGCTGGTCGAAGAAGGGATTGCCACGATCTCGTTGAATCCGGATACCGTGGTAGAAACCTGGTTGTATCTGGCACGCGAACTGAATAAGTAACTAACGGTTCTGCCCAAAAAACCGGCCTGCGAAAGGGCCGGTTTTTTTTTAGGTCTAAGCCAGGGAGAACGCGGGTTTGCGTGGTTAATGTTGCCGGAGACAACTATTTGCGGATGGTCTGAATTCGACAGCCCCCCCTGGTTTCGTGGACAATATGCTTTTGCAATAGTCTTGTATGGATATTCCATGCTTCAGAGGATTGTGTGCCTTATCTTGCCATTTTGACTGCCATGTCTTTGTGGGCGAGTACCTTTGTGGTTCTGAAATTGGTGTTTGCCGTATTTGATCCGATGGTGGTGTTGTTTGTCCGTATGTTGATAGCGTGCCTGTGTCTTGGTGCGCTGGTTTGGTGGCGCGGCGGGGTGCGTTGGCAGTATCAACGCGGTGATTGGAAGTGGCTGTTGGCAATGGGCATGATCGAGCCTTGCCTGTATTTTTTGTTTGAAGCCAATGCACTACGCTATACCAGTGCTTCGCAGGCGGGCATGGTGACGACCGCCATGCCATTTCTGGCTGCGCTGGGGGCGATGGTATTTCTGAAGGAAAAACTGGCATTACACAAATGGCTGGGTTTGACTCTGTCCTGTCTGGGAATTATCTGGCTAACGCTGTCTGGCCAGCCCGATCTGTCTGCGCCTAATCCCTTATTGGGTAATCTGCTCGAATTGCTGGCGATGTGTTGCTCGGCAGCTTTCGTGTTGATTATCAAACGTTTGTCTCATCGGTATTCCGCGCTGTTTATGACCGGCATGCCTGCGCTGATGGGCTGCCTGTGGTTTGGCGCCGGGTTGATGTTGCCAGGGGTGCATTGGCCGCAACATTGGCCATTGGTACCCACGCTGTTGATTGTCTATCTCGGGGCTTGCGTCACGTTGGGGGCTTACGGCCTGCATATCTGGGCGGTTGGCAAAGTGCCGGTGGTGGTGGCGACTTCGTTTAATAACCTGATTCCAGTCATGACGGTGCTCAGCGCCTGGGCGATCTTGGGCGAAACTCTTAATTCTGCACAGTGGCTGGCCTGTCTGGTGGTGTTTGCCGGGGTGCTGCTAGGGCAGAAGGGTTGAGCCGGAAGCTTGCTTGATCCGTTCAAGCGCTTCCAGCACACTATCTTGGCACCCCACCGCGCCGGGTTAACCTCTCCCAGTGTTGGCTAGGCGGTCGTCGGGCTTGAACGCTGATTTCAGGGCTGGGTCAGACCTGCGCCATGCCCGCTGGTTCCTTGGCTTAACCCAGCTCCTTGAACAACTCCTTGACCCGTACCACGCGTAGTGCCACTTCTTCAATCCGGGTTTCAACCTGGAGTTTGTCTTGTCCTGCCAGTTTGTAATTGCGTTTGTTCTGAATCAGCATGATGATTTTCATCGGGTCAATCGGCGGATTGCGGATGAAGGTGAGCTGGATCTGGCTGTCACTGGCATCCAGTTTTTGCACCCCAAGTGTCTTGGCACCCAGTCGGATGCGGTGACTCTCGATCAGGGTTTTAACCGCTTGTGGCGGCAGGCCAAAGCGATCGACCAGTTCTTCGTAGATCGCATCAATCTCGGCGTCGGTGTCACAGGTGGCCAAGCGCTTGTAGAGTACCAGTCGTTCGTGTACGTCCGGGCAATAGGCTTCAGGCAGCAGCGCTGGGCTATGCAGGTTGATTTCGGTGGTGACGCCCAGTGGCGCATCCAGATCAGGTTGTCGCCCCTGTTTTAATTCGTGTACCGCCTGCTTGAGCATTTCGGTAAACAATCCAAAGCCAACTGCCTGCATTTCGCCTGATTGGCCTTCTCCCAAGACTTCTCCTGCGCCGCGAATTTCCAGGTCTTGCATTGCCAGATAGAAACCGGCACCCAATTCTCCTGAAAGTTGAATCGCCTCAAGCCGTTTGCCCGCGTCCTTGGTCATGCCGTCAGGGGTGAGTAAATAGGCGTAGGCCTGGTGGTGCGAGCGGCCGACCCGACCGCGCAACTGGTGTAATTGCGCTAAGCCGAATTTGTCGGCGCGATTGATCAAAATGGTATTGGCGTTAGGAATGTCGATCCCGGTTTCGATAATCGTAGAGCACAGCAATACATTAAAGCGTTGTTGCAGAAAGTCGCGCATCACTTGCTCTAGCTGGCGTTCGCGCAACTGGCCGTGGGCGACGCCGATACGTGCTTCAGGTATCAGTTCTGCCAGCTTCTCGCGCATGTTCTCAATCGTATCGACTTCGTTATGCAGAAAGAACACTTGGCCGCCACGTTTCAGTTCGCGCAGCATGGCTTCACGGATCACCCCGTTGGATAAAGGAGTGACAAAGGTTTTGACGGCAAGCCGGCGGGAGGGGGCGGTCGCAATCACCGAGAAGTCGCGCAAGCCTTCCAGTGCCATCGACAGGGTGCGTGGAATCGGTGTGGCGGTGAGGGTCAGTACATCAACGTTGGCGCGCAGGCGTTTGAGCTGTTCTTTCTGGCGCACACCGAAACGGTGTTCTTCATCAATTATCACCAGACCCAGATTTTTAAATTCAATGTCTGGCTGCACCAGTTTGTGGGTGCCGATCACAATATCTACGCTGCCGTTTTTGATGCCTTCCAGCGCCGCCTTGCTTTCTTTGGCTGAGCGGAAGCGCGAGAGCTCGGCAATTTTGACCGGCCAGTCGGAAAAGCGATCATTGAAGTTTTGAAAATGCTGCTCGACGAGCAGGGTGGTCGGTACCAGCACGGCAACTTGCTTGCCACCCAGCACAGCGACAAAGGCCGCGCGCAGCGCCACTTCGGTCTTGCCAAACCCCACGTCGCCGCAGACCAAGCGATCCATCGGTCGACCGGAGCACATGTCTTCAATTACGGCGGCGATGGCGGTGTCTTGGTCTATGGTTTCTTCGAAACCAAAGCCGGAGACAAAGGCATCATAGTCTTGGTGCGACAGGCTAAAGCTATGCCCTTGGCGCGCAGCGCGCTGGGCATAGAGGTTTAATAGTTCAGCTGCGGTATCGCGGGCTTTTTCGGCCGCCTTTTTCTTGGCGCGATCCCACTGCGGTGCACCCAGACGGTGTAAGGGTGCCTGTTCTGCTGCCGCTCCGGCATAGCGTGAGATCAGATGTAGTTGTGATACTGGAACATACAGTGTGGCATTTTCGGCATATTCGAGCTGCATCAGCTCGCTATTGCCTTCTCCCAGATCCATCGAGACCAGGCCCATATAGCGGCCAATCCCATGCTGTTCGTGCACCACCGGGTCGCCGATCTTGATCTCCGCCAGGTCACGCAGCATCGCATCTGACTGAGCCTTGGCGCGTTGACGCCGGGTCTGGCTGCGCGCGATGTGCTGATACAGCTCTGACTCGGTGATGATCGCCAGTGCTGGATGGCTAAGCATGAAACCGCTATACAGCGGGGATACCGCCAGGGCGAGCCGCATTGACCCATTGAAGAAACTGTCCCAAGAGTCAACGACTTCGGGGCGGATGCCGTGTTCTTGCAAAAACTCCAGCATGGTTTCGCGCCGTCCCATACTTTCAGCCAAGAGTAGTACGCGGCATGGGGTTTGCTGCAAAAAGGCCTGCAATTGATGCAGTGGGTTTTCTGCACGCCGGTCAACCGCCAGCTTGGGCAAGGGCACGACCCCTGATTGGGGTTCACCGGATGCGGACAGTTCAAAGCGGGCGTAGGACTTGAGCGCACGCATAAAATCATCTGGCCGGACAAAAAGTTCTGTCGGTGGCAGCACTGGTCGCTCGCTATCCGTGCGTGCCATTTGGTAGCGGCCAACGACCTCTTGCCAAAATTGTTCGGCACCTTCATGAATGCCACGATGCAGCACTAAGAGCGCATTGCTACCCAGGTAATCGAACAGGGTATCGGTCTGTTCGAAAAACAGCGGCAAATAGTATTCGATGCCTGCGGGAAACAACTGTGCCGATACGTCACGGTACAAGCGACTTTTGGATGGATCCCCTTCAATTTTTTCGCGATAGCGCTGACGAAAGGTGGTGACGCCGGCCTCGTCTGCAGGATATTCGCGTGCGGGCAGCATGCGGATTTCTTGTACTGGATACAGGGTGCGCTGTGTGTCTGGGTCAAACGTGCGCAGGGTGTCGATGTCGTTATCAAATAAGTCGATGCGGTAGGGGAGCACTGAACCCATGGGAAACAGGTCAATCAGGCCTCCACGAATCGAAAATTCTCCAGGCACCATCACTTGCGTAACATGGGTGTAGCCAGCGGTGACCATGTCGGCACGTAATTGTTCCAGGTCCAGGCGCTGCCCGGTTTTAAGGAAAAACGTGCGTCCGAGCAAAAAGGCCACCGGTGGCAGCCGCGTCATCGCCGTGGATAGCGGAGCCAGTACCACGTCGCACTCGCCCTGACGAATTTTCCACAGCGTAGCCAGCCGCTCGCTGATCAGATCGCTGTGTGGCGAAAAATGATCGTAGGGCAGCGTTTCCCAGTCGGGAAACAGCGCAACCTTGAGTGTTGGGTCGAAGAACGGCATTTCGACCTGCAGGCGCTGGGCTGCTTGGGCATCTGCTGTCAATACCAGCAGTGGTCCATTATTTTGGCGCGCCACGCGCGCCAGCCAAGCTGCATCAAGTCCATCTGGAATCATGCCGGTGAGTTGCTTCTGTCCGGCATGGGGAATACTGGGATTGTTATCCAACATATTGCTTCACATTCATGACTCTCACGGTATTATACCAGCAGCTAGACAGCTATTTCTGATGGGGTTTCGGTTAGTTTTAGGCAATGTTAGACTTTTTTGCCTGCTGAATATAAATAGGCAACACAGCGAGTAAGAAGGAAGCTTTACGTGTGAAAGCCAAACGAATTTTAGATGCGGTGGTTTTTCTTTGTTTTCTTGCCTCGCTAGTGTTCTGGCCGCAAGCCCCTTTGAACACTATTTCCGTGGCGTCTTTTTTGCCGCATGGGATTTTTGCAGCATGGGTGATTCGTCAGCGCCGTCTCGGCGTAGGTTTCTGGTGGCCCTGGTGTGCCGTCGCCGTGTCGACACCGCTGATGGGGATTGGTTGGGCGCTGGCACTGGGTGCTTCACTGTATCTGATGCTGGCGGGTCTGTCTCTGGTTGGCCTAACCGCTCGCTCTGATTGGCTGGATACGCCGCGTTCGCTGTTACGGTTGTTGTTGCGCCTGGCGTTTTATCCGGCTCCGCTGGTGGCCTTGTCGCTGGCACTGATCTCGCTATTGTTTGATGTCTCTTCTCATTTTGTCGCCTGGGCGGCCATGATGTGGGGCAGCGCCTTTTTGTCTTTGGCTACGCTGGTGCCCCTGGGGTTTTGCAAACCATGGCGCGCGCGTTATCGCTATCTAGAATTACTATTGTTGGTGCTGGTGGCTTTGGGGATTGGACTGGCCACTTATCCGAGTCGGCATCTTCTGAGTTTTCCGAGCGCGCTCTTGTTTTTCCCGATTATTCTGGCGGCAGCCTTTCGCGCAACCGTGCGAGGTACCGCCCTGGTGAGCGCTTCGGTGTTGGTTGCGCTGACGTTTTTGAGTGATGCAAGCGCGAATGGCGCCTGGGTCTATGGCGTGTTTTGCCTGAGTTTTGTGGTGTTGGGTTTGATTGTGGCGGTGATGGTCGAAATCCATCGGCACCATCAACAGGAACTGGACGAGTTTCAGGCCAAAGTCGATGCCCTGGTTAATCATTCGCCAAATTTGATGTCGTTCAAGGGATTGGATGGCCGTTTTCTGATGGTCAACCGCGCTTATGCCGCGTTGGTCGGCAAAACGCCGTTGGACATGATCGGTAAACGGGTTGGCGATCTGTTCGCTCCGGAGGATGCCGCCCAGATCAGGGCGCAAGATGAAATGGTGCTGCGGTGCCTGGAGCCGCGTCAGTTTGAAGAAAACTACACCATTGATGGCCGTGATTATTATACCGTGGTCACTAAGTTCCCTTTGTTTGATACCCAGGGGCTGCCCTCAGGCATTGGCAGTGTCGACACCGATATTTCCGAAGGGCGTAAGCAACAACAGGCGATTCAGGAGGCCGAAGAGAAATACCGGGCCTTGATCGAACAATCGCTAGCCGGGATTTTTATTTATCAGGATGGTCAACTGGTGTATGTAAACCAGAAATTGGCCGAGATGCTGGGGCAGACCCCTGAAATCCTGACGGCCACTGAGCTGGAATCCTTGCTCCCCGAGGCCGAACGCCAGCGGGTGGGCGAGTTGATACGTGAACGTTTTCAAAAAAACATTCCGGTGATGCATTACTCCACCCGGATACGGCGTAGCGATGGCTCGCTACTCGATGTGGAGATCCATAGCCGCTTGTTTGACTACCATGGGCGTACCGCCAGTATTGGTTTTGCGCTGGATATTTCTGATCGGATTGCCGCAGATGCCAGTCAGCAATTGACGGCTAAGGTGTTTGAAACTTCGGCAGAAGGTATTTTGATTTGTGATGCAGATTTGCACATTATTGCAGTGAATGCGGCATTTTCCCGGATTACCGGTTATCAGCGCGAGGAAACCTTGGGCAAGGTATCGCGCGTGTTTGGCGATCAGCAACGTGACACCTACCCTGAAATGATGATGGCCCTGACTGAGCAGGGCTATTGGCGTGGCGAATTATTGGACCGGCGTAAGAATGGCGAATGGTACCCGGCCGAATTATCTTTGTCTTTGGTGTGTGATCCGCAGGGTCAGGTTGTGAATTATGTGGGCCTGTTTGCCGATATTACTGTGCGCAAGCAAGCGCAAGAGCGGCTTCACTTTCTGGCGAATCATGACCCGCTTACCCGACTGCCAAATCGTTCCAGTCTGATTGCGTCTCTGGAAGATCAACTGCTTGCGATGACGGGCCCGGGTGGGCAATTGGCGGTTATTTTCATCGATCTGGATCGTTTTAAATTGATCAATGATTCGTTCGGCCACCAGTCCGGTGACGAATTACTGCGGGTAATTGCCATCCGCCTGGTGAATTTGGTGGGCGGGCGCGGCGTGCTGGCCCGTTTGGGGGGCGATGAGTTTACGCTGCTGGTCAGCGCGTTTTCAGATTTGGCTGAACTTGCTGAAATTGCTGAAGAAGTATTGGGTATTTTGGCAAAGCCTTTGCGGCTTGAAGAGCATGAGGTGTTCGTCACCGGCAGTATCGGTATCAGTGTCTATCCGAATGATGGGGGCGATGCGCGCACTTTATTAAAGAATGCCGACGTGGCGATGTATCGCGCTAAAGACTCTGGCAAAAATACCTATCAGTTTTTTGCGTCTGAAATGAATACTCAGACCATTGAGCGCCTGGTTCTCGAAAATGGGATGCGCCAAGCGTTGGAACGCAATGAATTTGAACTGCATTTCCAGCCGCAGGTGAACGCGCATGGACGCGAACTGGTAGGGGTAGAGGTGTTGTTACGCTGGCGTCATCCTGAATTTGGTCTGATTCCGCCTTGTCGGTTTATTCCCTTGGCCGAGGAAACCGGCTTAATTAAGCCGATTGGCGACTGGGTGTTGGCCGAGTCTTGCCGACAATTGACCCTGTGGGACCAAGCCGGGCTCTATGTTCCGCGGGTGGCGGTTAATCTGTCGGCGCGCCAGTTTGAACAACAGAACTTGATTCACACGGTTGCGAGTGCGCTGGAGCAGGCTTCTCTGGAGCCGCATCGACTGGAATTAGAAATCACCGAGAGCATGATCATGCAAAATCCGGTGGAAACGGTGCGGATTTTAAATGAGCTGAAAAAACTGGGGGTTAAGCTTTCGATCAATGATTTTGGCACTGGCTATTCTTCTTTGTCGATTCTGAAACGGTTTCCGTTAGATACCCTGAAAATCGACCAGTCATTTATTGATGGTTTGCCTCAGGATAGTGACAGTGCGGCGATTACCGAAGCGGTGTTGGCAATGTCGCGCAAATTGGGTTTTACCGTGGTGGCGGAAGGTGTGGAACACGAAGGGCAGGCGCATTTTCTTGAACAGATCGGTTGCGACATTCTTCAAGGCTACTATTTTGGCAAACCGATGCCGACTGAGCATTTTGTGGCTTGGCTTGGGTCTGAGCCAGTACGTGGCGTGACCCAGGTGGTTGATGTTGAATCCTTGCATTCGAGGTAGCCGCACGGTTAAATAGCCCGAATCATATTTTGAGTACCAGTCATGAGTAATAAACGCCTGATCCATGGTTTCCATGCACTAAATGCCCTTTTGTGGCAAAACCCCAAAAGTCTAATTGAAATTTACATGGCCATTGGTCGTCATGATGAGCGCGCGCGCGCGGTGCAACAGCAAGCCGCTCTGGAAGGGGTCAAACTGCATCTGGTGGACAAAGAACGGCTCGATAGCCTGACGGGGCATGCGCGCCATCAGGGGGTTGCCGCCTGGATTGATGCCAGTCATCAGTTTGTTAGCCTGGAGGATGTACTGGATACGGTACAAGAGCCACCCTTGCTGCTGGTTTTGGATGGGGTGACCGATCCTCATAATCTGGGGGCCTGCCTGCGTGTTGCCGATGCAATGGGGGTGCATGCGGTGATTGCGCCCAAAGATCGTTCGGCCAGCATTAATGCTACCGTGTCCAAAGTGGCCTGCGGTGCGGCGGAGATTGTGCCCTACATTATGGTGACGAATTTGGCTCGCACCTTGCGCGACTTAAAAGACCGTGACATCTGGATCGCCGGAACCTCTATGGAAGCCGATACTGATCTGTTCCATTATGAACAGAAAGGGGCTTTGGCCTGGGTCATGGGAGCCGAAGGCGAGGGAATGCGTCGGTTGACGCGTGAGCATTGCGATGTTCTGGTATCGATTCCGATGTTTGGTTCGGTTGAAAGTCTGAATGTCTCGGTTTCATCCGGTATTGTATTAGCAGAGAGCCGCCGCCAGAGAATGCTCGGGGCGGAGGGTTGAGTGCCAGGCCCTGCTTACTAACAAAATAGAGAATCCCTATGTCTGATTGTTGCCATCCAGCGCCTGATAGCGACTCCGCTGACAAAAGCGTGGTACAACCTGACAAGACGCGGCTGTTGCAGCGCCTTGCTCGGATCGAGGGCCAAGTGCGGGGTATTAGCGGCATGGTGTCTGCTGACCGCTATTGTGTAGATATCCTGACACAGGTCGCAGCGGTAAAATCGGCACTGGATGCGGTGGCGATGCAGTTGCTTGAGAATCATGTGCTTGGTTGTGTCAGCCGTTCAATGGGAACGGCGACGGCGGCCGAGATGGCTGCCGAATTATTAGAGGTCGTAAAAAAAATCCGTTGAGGCCGCTATGAAATCTGCCTTGCTGATGGTTTTTTTGTCTGGTGCGGCCGCAGTGAGTCAGGCCGCGCCCATACCCTTTAATCTATATACCCGACTGTATGTTGGTATGCGTGAATCTGTGCTTGTGGCGCAGGCTGGCCGTGCGGATTACGTTGCTGACGCCGGCTTGGCCGATTTGCCGCCCAGTGTGCGCGATAAAGCCGGTAGCGCAGCGATTCGCCAGTATGAATGGAAGGGAGATGCGACCATCCCTTACAACACCATCGTATCGGTCAGTGGTGGCGTGGTGGTGTCTATCATGCGCGAACCTAATTTTTGATTGGAGTACACCCATGGCTAAAATGGAATTATTGGTTGATGGCATGAGCTGCGGTGGTTGCGTTGCCAGCGTTGAGCGCGCGCTTGGTGCACTCAACGCGGTAGAAAGCGTTGAGGTTGATCTGGCAACCGGCAAAGTGGTGGTGTCCGGTCCTCATGATTTGTCACGCCCTGAATTGGTAGCTGCCGTAGAGCGTGCTGGCTTTGAGGTGGTGGAAGCCTAATTGCTGCTGTGGCCTAGCTTGCCGTGGATTTGCTTTGTCGCATAATACTGCGTAGAATCCTACGGCTTCATAACCCTTGCTTTTCCGCACAACGCATGGCGGACAGGCTATTAGCCAAAAGGAGTGCACATGCGGCATTACGAAATCGTGTTCATCGTCCATCCGGATCAGAGCGAACAGGTTCCGGCGATGATCGAACGCTACAAGAGCATGGTGGTTAACGCTGCCGGCACGATCCATCGTCTGGAAGACTGGGGCCGTCGTCAATTGGCGTACCCGATCCAAAAATTGCACAAAGCACATTATGTTCTGATGAACATTGAGTGCAACACTGACACGCTCGAAGAAATCGAGCATGCCTTCAAATTCAATGACGCTGTTCTGCGCCACCTGACCGTCAAGATGGCTCACGCTGTAATCGAAGCGTCCCCGATGATGAAGGACGAGAAGGCTAAAAACCTGCTCGACCCGCAGCCGGTTGCTGAGACCGTGGCTGAGGCCGAAGTCGCTGCCTGAGTCTGAGGCAGGTAGATTGCAGAACCAATTAGTATTAACCGCCACTGTTTTACGCGAAGAAGTCCTGAGGTACACCCCAGCCGGTATGCCGGTCTTGGAGATGTGGCTCACGCATCATTCCAAACAGAATGAAGCAGGCTTAGAGCGAGTTGTAAATTGTGAAATTCAGGCTGTCATGATGGGTGAGATTGCCTGTGAATGGTCAGGAAAACTGGCTGGTCAAGTCGTCACTTTGACCGGGTTCCTTTGCCAGCGCAGCCTGAAAAATCCGCGGTTAGTGCTACATATTGAATACGCTGAATTTGTAAAAGGTTAGTCAAATGGCACGTCAACTCTTTAAGCGCAAGAAATTCTGCCGTTTTACGGCAGAAGGCATCAAGGAAATCGACTACAAGGCTGTCGATCTCTTGAAAGATTTTATTGCTGAAAACGGCAAAATTATCCCGGCTCGTATTACCGGCACCAAGGCTCGCTACCAGCGCCAGCTGACCACTGCTATCAAGCGTGCTCGCTTCCTGGCTTTCCTGCCGTACACCGATCAGCATTAAGCCGGGAAAGGAACTTACAAGATGCAAATTATTCTGCTCGAGAAAGTGGCCAACCTGGGCGATCTGGGTGATGTGGTTAAGGTCAAGAATGGTTACGGTCGTAACTTCCTGGTCCCGCAAGGCAAAGCCAAGCGTGCGACTGCAGCCAATCTGAAAGAATTCGAAGCGCTACGCTCTGAACTGGAAGCCAAGCAAGCCGTTATCTTTGCTGATGCCCAGGCACGTGCTGCGAAACTTGAAGGCGCTGTGATTACCATCCAACAAAAGGCCGGTGTTGATGGCCGTCTGTTTGGTTCGGTAACCAGTATCGATATTGCTGAAGCCATTACCGAAACTGGTATTGAAGTGAAGCGTCACGAAGTTCGCTTGCCTAACGGTGCCTTGAAGGCTGTTGGCGAATATGAACTTGAAATCGCTCTGCATCATGACGCAGTTGCTCCGGTTAAGGTTGTCGTTGTAGCTCTGATGTAATCAGCGCTATGCGCAAAAAAGGCCATCCTCTGGGTGGCCTTTTTTATTGTGGATGCCAAGGGGCCTAAATGCCCGTCTAAGGTTGTTCACCTTGCAGGTAGCGCTGGCTCATGGCCTTAAACTGTGCGGTGCCTGCTTGTTTGAGTAATTCAAATAGCACCATTTCGCGGCTGACAATCGTCGCTCCTGCCTGTTGCATGCGTTCAATTCCCAGTTGATGGTCTTGCTGATGGCGGCTACCGAGTGCTTCAGCCACCACGAATACTTGTTTACCAGCATTGATCAGGTCGTGAACGGTTTGCAGTACGCAGACATGCGTCTCAAGTCCACACACCACGATTTGTGTCTTTTGCATCAACGTTTCGGGTAACCCTTCCCCACCCATGCATGAAAAATGTAGTTTTTCAAATAGACTGGCATTCGGCGCCAATTCTATTAGGGCTTCAATCGTGCGCCCCAGGCCTCGCGGATATTGTTCTGAAAAGGTGATGGGTAGCCCACAATCACGGCTGACGCCGATGAGCCAAGTCAGGTTTTTCAGTATGGATAGTCGGTCGGGGATGGCCGGGAGCAATTTTTCTTGAACGTCGATGACTAACAGTGCTGCTTGATCGGATTGTAGTAGCATGTCGTCCCTTATGGCGTCTGGAAACATGCTTTTATCATAGTGAATCAGCCTTGGCTAGACAAAAAAACACCACCGGTTAAGGTGGTGTCAAAATTATTGTTACACAACGAACGAAACAATTCGGGTCGAACCTGCTGGCCTAACTTGTAACGTGTGTAAATTGTATACAATATACTATTGTTTCGTCCAGTTAAACGTCTTGCCCTTCTGGTAGCCCTTGAGGCTTTGAGTTGCGGTGCGGCAAGATCAGGTTTAATACCAGCGCCAACAGTGAACACAGACCTACCCCTGCTAGACCCATGCTGCCAATTTTGACTTCAAGTCCGCCAATCCCCGTGGTCAGAACTACCGAGATGATCACCAGGTTGCGTGGCTCCATCAGGTCTACCTTGGCTTCGATCAGGGTCTTTAGACCGATAGAAGCAATCGTGCCAAATAGTAGCACCATGATGCCGCCCATAACCGGCATTGGGATGGATTGGAGCAGGGCGTTGAATTTGCCAAAGAACGCCATGGCGATGGCGAATACCGCTGCCCAAGTCATGACCACCGGGTTAAAGTTGCGGGTAATCATCACCGCTCCGGTGACTTCTGCATAGGTGGTAACCGGTGGCCCGCCTATCAAGCCAGCAAGACAGACCCCCAGGCCATCGCCAAACAGGGTGCGATGTAGTCCTGGTGAGCGGGTGTAGTCTTTTCCTGTGACGCCGCCAATGGCCATGACGCCACCAATATGTTCAATCGCTGGGGCAATGGCTACCGGCAACATAAATAATGCTGCGGCCCAATTGACCTGTGGTGAGGCAAAGTGAGGAATGGCAAACCAGGGTGCATTGCTTATGCGGGCCAGATCAACCAGTCCCATGCTAGCGGCAGTGATATAGCCAACCGTCACGCCAGCAAGAATTGGCACCAGGCGGAAGATGCCCTCTGCAAAAATAGACACCACAATGGTTGTGGCCAGTGAGATAGCGGCCAGAAACAGTGCGCTATTGTAGTTTATGACCTGGGCGCCACCTGCGCGGCCCATCGCCATATTTGAGGCTGCAGTCGCAACAGACAGGCCGATAATCATGATGACTGGGCCAATCACCACCGGTGGCAACAGCTTATTCACCAGTCCGATGCCGCGCCAACGAATCAAAAGCGCAAAGACAAAATACATAAAGCCTGCAGCAAACAAGCCAAACATGGTGGATGGCATGCCCCAGGTGTGTGCCGAATAGATGATGGGCCCGATGAAAGCGAACGACGAACCAAGAAAAATTGGCACTTGGCGGCGGGTACAGACCTGAAACATCAGGGTGCCAATCCCGCCACCCAGCAGGGCCATGGCAGGGTTTAATCCAGTCAGTAGCGGTACCAGAACCAGCGCGCCGAAGGCGACAAACAAGATCTGAGCGCCAGAGACGGCTTGTTTCAGTTGCTGAAACATGGGGTAGCTTCCTCGTGGTGAGCTTGAAAAAAAGCCGCTAAACCTGAAAGGTAAGCGGCGTGTCGTTGGAGTGGATATCCCTCATCAAGCGTGTTTAGTGCCAAATATCTTGTCACCCGCATCCCCAAGGCCGGGAATGATGTAGCCGCTCTCATTGAGGTGGTTATCGAGAGATGCTGCGTAAATTTGCACGTCGGGGTGGGCCTTGTTGATGGCGCGAACCCCTTCTGGCGCCGCAACCATAACAACGGCCTTAATCTGTTTGCAGCCTTTGCGCTTGAGCAGGTCAATGGTGGCAACCATTGAACCGCCGGTGGCTAGCATTGGATCAATAATCAGAGCGATGCGTTCGTCCAGACTGTCGACGAATTTGTCGAAGTAGGGCACCGGCTCCAGGGTTTCTTCATTGCGATACAGGCCAACTACACTGATTTTTGCCGATGGAACCAGATCAAGCACACCGTCTAGCATGCCTACGCCTGCACGCAGAATGGGGACTACGGTGACTTTCTTGCCCTTGATCTGTTCTATTTCAATGTCGCCGCACCAGCCTTTGATCGATACGGTTTCTAGTTCGAAGTCTCGGGTGGCTTCGTAGGCAAGCAGCCGCGCCAGTTCTTTGGTTAGCTGGCGAAACTTCATGGTGCTGATCTCGCCTTCGCGCAACAAACCGAGTTTATGTTGGATCAATGGGTGTTTGACGACGGTGATGTTCATGCTATTTTCCCAAACCTTAAGAAAAAGCTGCTTTTCTACGACGCGGTGTCGCTGAAAAACAGCTCTTCATCTAGATGCTTAAACGGCGGCTTGCACTGCCGGTCCTTGCTCTACTGAATCATTAAGAGGCGTAGAAAAACACCCCTCAGGTATTGGGTCGACATCTTAGCATGATGTGTGGCGCTAGGCTATGCCAGTGTAGCGAAAAACTATTGGGCCATTTCTTTTAGCAGAGATTGCAGTTCACCCGACTCAAACATTTCATTCATGATGTCAGTACCACCCACGAATTCTCCGTCTACATAGAGTTGTGGAATGGTCGGCCAGTTAGAATAGTCTTTGATTCCTTGGCGTATCTCTGGGTCGGCGAGCACGTCAACCGTGGCGAATTTATTGATTCCACAGGTTTTAAGCAGTTGTACTGCGCGTCCAGAAAAACCGCACTGCGGGAACTGAGCTGTACCCTTCATGAAGAGCACGATTCGGTTGGTGCTAACCAGTTGTTTAATCTGTTCTTGAGTGTCCATCGCTTCGGTTCCTTTGTTGGCGGATTAAATACCCGACTAATATGATCGACTATTTTACGTGGCGTTGGTCACAGGGTCAATTTGCGCAGCTTTTTGGCGTTCGCGATTGAGCAACATATGCGCCAGTTCACCATACAAGGCGCGGCGCGATAAGAAGCGTGAAATATTCGCCGCAATTAAGGCCGAGGCCATCAGCGGAATAATCATGCTGGATGAGTCACTCATTTCCATCACAATCACGAAGCCGGTCATTGGGGCTTGGGTCAATCCCGAGAAAAAAGCCACCATACCGAGCAGAATGATTGCAGTTTGTGGCAGGTGGGGCATGAGTGCCGCAATGTTCAGACCCACCCCGGCACCGACTGCGAGCGAGGGTGCCAACATGCCTCCTGGCGCACCGCTGATGAAGCTGATTAGCATGGTGAGCCATTTGAGCGCGCCATAGCCTTCCAGACCATCGCCGCCCATCAAGATCATTTCGCGTGCACGGTAATAACCGGTACCAAAGGTAATCCCATTCGATGCGATGCCGATTAGCGCCAGCGCCAGACCACAGCAAATGGCAAACAGCACTGGAGAATAGGTGCGCAAGCGTTGTAGCGGCGCGGGTAGGCAGGCAGTGAGTTTTAACATGATCTTTGAGGTGATGCCGCCAATGAAGCCGCCAACAATCCCGCATACCGGTAATGCGATCCAGCCTTGTTGTAAGTCCAGCGTGACCGAGGTGATCCCAAAGTAGTTGTAATTGCCCATGATACTCATGGCGGTTAAACCCGCCAGTATCACTGACAGCAAAATGGTAGAGCTGGCGCGTTGATCAAACGCGTGGCTCATTTCTTCAATGGCAAACACAATACCGGCCAGTGGCGCATTAAAGGCGGCTGCCACACTGGCAGCGCCACCCGCTAGAATCAGACTGCGAGAAGTGCCTTCGTTTTTGATTGCAGATCCACGATTGAGACTGTATTTGATGGCGGCGCCAACTTGAACGATGGGTCCTTCATAGCCAAAGGTTGCCCCCGAGGCAATGCCCAATAGCGTGAGCAGGATTTGCCCAATGGCAGCCTTAATGGTGAGTAAGCGCTCACGTAGCATCAAGGTGCCGGGCTCAAGTGCAGCAATGGCTTGCGGAATACCGCCACCCAATGCACCGGTAAAATAGCGATTGAGTATCCATACGGACAAGCCCAGGCCTGCCGGCGTAATTAAGAGCGCCCAATAGGGGGAGTAGCTATAGATCTGCTGGAACAGAACGTGGGCCGCGTGGCTGCCTGCCGCAAACACGCAGGCTACGAGCCCAATGAGGACCGCTGCAATCCAGATCGGAGTGCGTCGGCGCCAAAGTGCTGCAGATAGATACAGGTGGCGGATGCGGCGACTGATCCGCTGTCTGAGCAATTTGGCGACATGTTGATCTGGCATGCCCTAGAGTAACCCCTTAAAAATTCGCATTTTCTAATATATGGATGTTAGGCTATTTGTCTGTCCTTGCCAATATGGTGGCAAAAAAACCGTCCATATTGTGCACGCTGGGGTCTATCTCTAATGTGTCGCCCATGCTAAGTGGAATTTTTAATTCAGTTAGCATATCACTAACTGGCACAAGGCTAAACTCAGGATGCGTCGCTAGAAATTCATTTACCACATGTTGATTTTCTTGTGGTAGCAAGCTGCACGTAGCATAGACCAACCGGCCTCCATTGCGCACCAAGCGGCTGGCGCTCTGCAAAATAGCGAGTTGCTGCAGGTGCAAGGCGTCTACGCTTTCCAGCGATTGGCGATATTTCAGATCAGGATTACGGCGTAAGGTCCCGAGTCCTGAGCATGGGGCATCAACCAGTACGCGGTCAATCTTTCCTGCCAGGCGCTTGACCCGGGTATCATTTTCGCTGGAAATCAGTTGTGGTTGGACGTTGGACAATCCTGAGCGTGCCAGCCGGGGTTTCAGGTTGGCAAGACGTTTTTCCGAGATATCGAAGGCATAAAGTCGACCGCTGGATGCCATCTGGGCACCTAGCAGCAGGGTTTTTCCACCGGCTCCGGCACAAAAATCTACTACCATTTCTCCACGACGCGCGCCGACCAGTAATCCTAGCAACTGACTGCCTTCGTCCTGAACTTCGATAGCGCCGCTTTTGAATAGTTCCAGTTTATTCAGTGCAGGCTTGCCTTGAATCCGGATACCAAACGGTGAATAGGGGGTGGCTTCTGCCTTGATTCCGGCTTCATCCAGGCGACTGAGCGCTTCGTCACGCTTCATTTTCAGGGTGTTTACGCGCAGGTCGAGTGGTGCTGGCTGCATCAGTGCGCGCCCTAACGCCAGAATAGATTCTGTGCTTCGTCCTTCCAGACTATCGATAATCCATTGCGGCAGTTCGGCCTGAATCGCCAGATCGTCAGGCAGGGTGCGTCCCTTCAGAACGGATAGCCATTCGACTTCGTTTGCCTTAATGCTACCGCCAAATTCTTTTAGGTTGAGCCCGCGTACACGCGCTAGTGTTGCCAGTGCCAGCTTGCGTGCGGTAATGCGGTCAGGTTCGATCAGCGCGCGCAGTTGGCTTAGCCGCCGCAGGCAGGTAAAGGCGGTTTCGGCAATCAGGTGGCGGTCTTGTGAGCCGATTTGTTTATTGTGGTAAAAATAACCAGATAGTACGACGTCGGCTGGGCGGTCAAAGCGCAGCATCTGGCCGATAACGGTTTCAATATGGGTCAGTTGAGTTGGGTGCATTATTTATCGTGTTTCCGAAGGGTTGGTTTGGGCAGGTGCCATTCAGCCACATCGTTGATGGTGATGTCGGTGACGCGCATGTCCAATGTCATTTTTGAATCGGTGCGGATGATACGGATCGGTTGGCTGGCGAAGTCACGCGCGAGCCAGAACTCGGTGCGGTCGCCATCGCCCTCTGCGCGAAACACCATGGCGTGAATCTTGCCGGAGCCGGTATCAAAGTCGGCTTCTCCGCTTGGCGCCAACGGGTATTGGTACACTTTCTTACCCGTCGTAATCTGGACTGGCGGGTGTGTGGCGCCCTTCAATGCCAACTGATAGATCAGGCTCAATATGTCTTGCGCTCCCGCTTGCAGAGCAACACTCTGGTTGCCGTCATCGCCGTAGTTGAGGCGCTGGTTATCCCAGTCAAAATGGGCGCGTTCGCGGGGCGTATCGTTGCGCCAGGCAGTATAGCTGTCAGGTTTAAGCCCTGCCTGGCTGATTTCGCCTTCGGACTGGTAGCGTAACTGGGGTCCGAAGATCGGCGTAATTTTAGTTTCCAGGCGATAGTGCCCTTCTGCATGTTCCCAATTAATGGTAGCGAGCCCTGCCATGAGCGCGCCATAGAAGACCTGATAGTGCAAGCTAACCTTGGTTGGGAAGCGCTTATGATGTGCATTGGCAACCAGGTAGCCATCGCGCGGCTGATTGTTTCCCGCTGGTGTTTCGACCTCGGCCTGTGGTGCAGAGGCAGAAACTTCTGCTGGGCGCGCTGCTGCCTGCTGCTGACTGTTCGCAACCGATGCATCGGCTTTCTTTGGCACCAGGGCGGTTGAGCGCACTCGGCTTGGCAGCGTGGCAATCTGCGTGCCTTTGTCTGGTTTTGCCACTACAGGTTTAGGTTTAGGCGCAGCTGGCGCGCTGCCTAGTTCCATTGGAGTGAGCTGCATCTTGATTGGCTGCAACTTGCTGTCTTGCAATGGCGCAAACGAGGGTAAAACCCCCGAACTCAATAATCCCAAGTGCAGCAGCAGCGAGAGTAACAGAGCCAATATCAGTGGCGAGCGTTTCATCCCATTTACTCGGCCGGACTCACAAGCAGCGCTTGGCCCAAGTCTGCAGCGTCGCATAGTAGCACGCGGCCATTACTGAGTTGCAGTCGTTCTTCAGCAAACCAGCGAATGGCGCGTGGATAGAGTCTGTGTTCCAACGCGAGCACCCGCTCTGACAATGTCTCGGCGTTGTCGTCTGCCATAACGGCAACGGCGCCTTGTACCACGATTGGACCGTGATCAAGCTCCGCCGTTACAAAGTGCACTGTACATCCAGCAAGCTTGCAGCCAGCGTCGATGGCGCGCTGATGGGTATTCAATCCGCTAAAAGCGGGGAGTAGAGAAGGGTGGATGTTGAGCATCCGACCTTGGTAATGACGGGTGAACTCTGGCGTTAAAATGCGCATGAATCCGGCCAATACCAGCAGATCAACGTCAAAAGCGTCAATTTCTGCAGATAATGCCGCGTCAAAGGCTTCGCGACTGGAAAAGGATCGATGATCAACGATGCGGGTTTCTATTCCGTGGGCGCGCGCAAACGCCAGTCCGGCGGCGTCTGGCCGGTTGGAGATGACTGCGGCGATATGAACGCCGGTGATGCGCGCGTCAACAATGGCTTGCATGTTGGAGCCGCGACCGGAGATCAGAATAACAAGGTTTTTCATCGTGTCAGTTAGTCAATCTGGGGTTCTGGAAAACAATGGCGCCGGGGGCGTTGACCCTCGGCGCCGTTGACATCGGTTCAATAATTAGCCGACGTGGGTCTGGTGCTCGTCGCCGGTGCGCGAGCGGATGTGGCCAATGGAGTAAACCGTTTCACCCTGTGCAGCCAGGAATTGTTTGGCAGCTTCTGCATCTTGTTCTGACACAATGACCACCATCCCGATGCCACAGTTAAAGGTACGATACATTTCTTGCGCGTCAACCTGGCCGGCCTGTTGCAACCACTGAAACAACTTGGGCAGTGGCCAGCTCTTGGCGTCAATCTCTGCTACTACATTAGCAGGTAGAACCCGTGGGGTGTTTTCTGTAATTCCGCCACCGGTAATGTGCGCCATGCCCTTGACTGGCATTTCCGCCATCAGCGCCAACAGCGGTTTTACGTAGATGCGGGTTGGCGCGATGATGGCTTCGCGCAGGGTTTTCCCCTGATCAAATGGCGCGTCTAGCGCTGGTGCCGCGCGTTCAACAATCTTGCGTACCAGCGAATAGCCGTTTGAGTGGATCCCATTCGATGCCAGTCCCAGCACAACGTCACCCGGGCAGATGGTCAAACCGGTAATGACTTTTGATTTTTCGACTACGCCGACGGCAAATCCTGCAAGGTCATACTCCCCGGTGGGGTACATGCCCGGCATTTCTGCGGTTTCTCCGCCGATCAGTGCACAACCGGCCTGTTCGCAGCCTGCGGCAATGCCCTTGACGACTTGGGTGGCCTGCGGCACATCTAGCTTGCCACAAGCAAAATAATCCAGGAAGAACAGTGGTTCCGCGCCCTGGACCAGAATATCGTTGACACTCATGGCAACCAAATCGATGCCGACGGTGTCGTGGCGGTTCCATTCAAAGGCTAGCTTCAGCTTGGTGCCGACGCCATCAGTGCCAGATACCAGCACCGGTTCTTTGTACTTCTTGGAGATTTCTACCAGTGCGCCGAAACCGCCGATTCCACCAAGCACTTCGGGACGCATGGTCCGCTTAGCAAATGGCTTGATGTTTTCGACGAGCGCGCCGCCTGCGTTGATATCGACACCGGCATCGCGGTAACTGAGGGACGTGGAGTTCAAGGTCTGCTCGCTTTCTCTTAACGCGTGATAGTTTTACGTCAAGCTTTCGCGTTGGCGAAAGCGCCTGTATTTTAACTGATTTTGGCCTGTTTCGCTGCCAAATCCCGAGTGAATCGGTAAACAAGGCTGATATTGCTATAAGGTAGTTTCGCGTAATGCCCTGATCAGCGTAAAATCAGAGGTCTCAATTATCACACCGCGCATCCCAAACTTGGATCAGCTTGTACTCGACTTAGCCCCCGCCCCCTTGCCGGTATTCGACACCTTTGTCGCTCGCCGCAACCGGGAAGTGATTGCCGCCCTGACCGATCCGGGCAGCGAGCGCTTCATTTATCTATGGGGAGAAGCCGGCAGTGGCAAAACACACCTGCTGCAGGCTTGGATTGCGCATGCCGAAACGCTGGGTCGCTCATCGATATACCTCGATGCGCAACGCGATCCGCTACCAGATTTTGCCCGTGAAGCCAGTTTCATCGCGGTTGATCATGTCGATGACCTGGCTCCCGATGACCAGATCACCCTGTTCTCAATTTACAATTCACTTAAAGAGGCCGGCTGCGGATATTTACTGATGGCTGGGCGCAATCCGCCTCTGGCGCTGGCTTTACGTGATGATTTGCGCACCCGCTTGGGCTGGGGCTTGGTGTTTGAAGTCAAGGCATTGTCAGATGACGAAAAGCTGGCGGCACTTCATGCCCATGCCGCCAAGCGCCAGCTTGCCGTGGCCGACGATGTGTTTCGTTACTTGCTGACGCACTGGCGTCGCGACCTACACAGTCTGATCGCCATGCTCGATATGCTGGATCGCTACTCGCTAGCCATGCGTAGACCCATTACCGTGCCGCTGGTGAAAAACGTATTGCAAACGACAACACGAACTGAGCCATGAATCTTGCTATTTTTGATCTGGATAACACCCTGATTGCCGGAGACTCGGATGCCGAGTGGCCTTTATTTCTCACCAAGCGTGGTCTGTTGCCTCCCGAGCATAGTCAGCAAAGCGAAGTCTATTATCAGCAGTATCTTGCTGGCACGCTGGATATCAACGAATTCCTTGATTTTCAGTTGCAACCGCTAGCCCGGTTTTCACGTCAGGAGCTGGATGCTTTGCATGCCGATTATATGGACGAGCATATTCGGCCGATTATTCCACACAAGGCGCGCGAACTCTTGGCCGCTCACCGTGCACAGGGCGATCTGGTGATGATCATCACCGCCACCAACCGCTTTGTCACCCAGCCGATTGCCCGTGAACTGGGGGTTGAGCATCTGATCGCCATCGACCTTGAACAAGGCGAAGATGGCAATTTTACCGGTCGTGCACAAGGGGTTCCCAGTTTTCGTGAAGGTAAAATCACGCGTCTTGAAATGTGGCTGGCTGCGCGCGGTGAAACGCTTGATCAGTACACCAAGAGTTTTTTCTATAGTGATTCATTCAACGATCTGCCGCTATTGTCACGCGTCAGTCATCCTGTGGCCGTCGATCCAGATGCCACCTTGCTAGCCCATGCAAAGGCGCATGGCTGGCCGATTATTACGCTACGCGCCTGAAATCAAGATTAAGGATAAAATGCGATGGACAAGCTAGAACAACTGCTAGTCCGCGCCGAGTCGGTATTGGCGCGCTTGGAAACCATGTTGCCTCCTGCCCACTCCGAGCCGGACTGGTCTGCACAGGCGTTTGTCTGGCGTCGGCAAGGGGTTGCCGCCTGGCTGTCAGCGGTACATCAGCCGCACACAATCGAACTGGCGCAACTCACTCACGTCGAACGCCAGGGAAAATTGCTCATGCAAAATACCCGGCAGTTTGTGCATGGCAGGCCCGCCAACAATGTATTGCTAACCGGGGCGCGTGGCACCGGAAAATCCTCTCTGATCAAAACCTTGTTACCCAAGTTTGGCGCACGTGGCCTGCGGATCATCGAAATTGATAAATCACATTTGGCCGATTTGCCCTCGATTGTCGAATTAGTGGCAGATCGTCCTGAGTATTTCATCCTGTTTTGTGATGATCTGTCCTTTGAGGCGAGTGACGATGGCTATAAGGCGCTCAAGGTGGCGCTGGATGGCGGACTGAGCCGACGGGCAAAAAATCTGCTGGTGTATGCCACCTCCAATCGGCGCCATCTGCTACCTGAACGTCAGGCTGATAACCTCGATGGACGTCAGCAAGATGGCGAAATTCATCCGGCCGAGGTAGTAGAGGAGAAGATTTCTCTGTCTGACCGTTTCGGTCTGTGGTTATCGTTTTACCCGTTTGACCAAGATGCCTACCTGGATGCGGTAAAAAGCTGGCTTGCACATTTCGAACTCAGCTATGACGCTGACGCAGAGCGTGCTGCGCTGCAATGGTCGCGCATGCGCGCCAGCCGCTCTGGCCGTGTGGCTTGGCAGTTTGCCTGCGACTGGGCTGGGCGTAGCAGCAAACAGCGCAAGACCATGGATTAGTCGTCATGAAACGCAAAATTATTGAAGTGGTGGCCGGGGTACTGATGCGTCCTAATGGTGACTACCTGCTAGGGAGTCGTCCCGAAGGCAAGCCTTATGCGGGGTATTGGGAATTTCCTGGTGGCAAGGTTGAGGCGGGAGAAGGCTTTCTTCAGGCGCTTGCGCGTGAACTCAACGAAGAAATGGGCATAAAAATGACCCGCGCCAGCTACTGGCAAACCCGAGTCCATCATTATGAGCATGCCTCAGTACGCCTGCGTTTTTTTCGCGTGTGGGAATGGCAAGGCGAACTACAAGCGCTTGAAAATCAGCGCTTTGCCTGGGTAAGCCCAGGAGAACATAGCGTGGCTCCCATGCTGCCCGCCAATGGCCCGATCCTTAAGGCGCTGACCCTGCCTGCCTTGGCAGCCATCACCTGCGCCTCCGAGATTGGCACTTCAAGCGTGCTCTCACGCCTTGAAGCACCTGATGCGCCAAGGTTGGTTCAAGTGCGCGAGCCACAGATGACGCGCCAAGCGCTTGAGCTGTTTACTGAACAAGTCGCGCTGCGCGTGCATGCCTATCATGGGTTAGTGGTGGTGAATGCCGACCCTCAGTGGCTCAGCGGTTGGCCGGTTGATGGGGTGCATCTCAATGCTCGACGCCTTGCCGCATTGACACAGCGCCCAGAATTTGACTGGGTAGGTGCTTCGGTGCACTCGGCAGCAGAGTTGGAACAGGCCGGTGCCCTAGAATTGGATTACGCCTTGCTCGGCCATGTGAACGATACAGCGAGCCACCCGAACCAAGCTGCACTAGGGTGGACGGGGTTTAGCCAGATACAGGCTATTGGGGTTCCGTTACCGGTTTATGCGCTAGGTGGGCTAACGCAGGCTGATTTGCCGCAAGCCATTGAGCATGGTGCGCAGGGTATCGCAATGATGCGTGGAGCCTGGGCGTGACGCGCAGGCAGTGGTTCTGGCTAGGGGGCGCACTGCTGCTGTTCGGCCTGGTGAAAGCGGCATTGATTGGCTGGTATGTGTTGCAGCGCCCGACGGCTTCGCCTGTCACAACCGTTCTCTGCCCTGTCACCGCACAAACCTGCCGGCTATCTAGCGGCGTGGTGCTGCGATTTATCGACCCGCCGTCTGAGAGCCATGCTTTTACCTTGGCACTAGAAGGCGCGGTTGAGTCAGAACCGAATGCTGAATTCTCGATGCGGAGCATGGACATGGGGTTTAATCGCTACCGTTTTATCCGTGTTCATAACCGTTGGGAAGCACGGGTGACGTTGCCCGTCTGTGTGACCGGGCGTCATGACTGGTTGATGACGCTGAATTTGAATGCGCAACGTTACCAGTTGCCGTTGAGCATGCATTAAGCGCGTTATGGCTCAATGAAAAACGGGCGCATTGCGCCCGTTTTTCGTGGTTAGCACACCTTACTGCGCCATGGATGCGTTCTGGTGCTCGCTTTTCATGTCTTTCTTGTGCATGTCTTGCTTCTTGTGTGGTTTATTTAAACGGTGATGGGACTTCTTCTGCGTCTTCTCCATCTTCATCTCATCAGCCGGTGCCGATGTATCGGCTGCAAACGCTGGGGCCGCAATGGCGCAAGCCAGCAGGGTGACAATCATCATCTTCATAGCGGGTTACCTCAAACAAAGGTGAAAGGGCCACGCAGCAGAAACCAACGGGGGAGGTCAGCTATCAGTGTTAACGTAGCAGATAGTTTAGAACGACCCCGGCAAACAGTACCGCACCTACTCGGTTGTTATCCAGAAAGGCCTTGAAACAGCGTTGCCGGTCCCGCCCTTTGATGTCGTGGTACTGCATAATAATGAGGAAAATAGCTACAATGATAGCGGTATAGTAGGACAGTCCCATCGACAGCAGACTCCCCGTCCATAGCATCAACGCCAAAAATACGGCATGACACATCATGACCGCAGTGACATCACGGTCGCCAAAGGTTATCGCCGAAGTTTTGATGCCAATCTTCAGATCATCCGGTTTGTCCGCCATGGCATACGCCGTGTCATAGGCGACAACCCAGAACGCTGAGGCCAAGGTTAATAACCAGGCAATTCCCGGTACCTTTCCCGTGGTCGCGGCAAAGCCCATTGGAATTCCAAAAGAAAAAGCGATTCCCAGATAGGCCTGAGGGATAGGGAAAAAACGCTTGGTATAGGGATAACTGGCCGTGACGAATAACGCGCATACGCTGAGTTCCAGCGTCAGGCGATTTAATGGCAGAATCAACAGTAAAGACAGCACACTCAAGCCCGCAGTTAATAACAAGGCTTCGCGTTTTGATACCGCCTTGCGGGCGAAGGGACGCTGGTTGGTACGTTCTACCCTGGCATCAATATCGCGATCTGCATAATCGTTGATGACACAGCCCGCCGAGCGCATCAAAAAGGTCCCCAGGCAGAAAATCACCAGAATGTTGAGCGGAGGCGCCCCCTCGGTTGCGATCCAGATTCCCCAGAGCGTTGGCCACAAAAGCAGAAGTGTGCCGATTGGTTTGTCGATGCGCGCTAACTGACAATAAGTGATCAGGCGCTGTTTTAACTGGGCGCTCACAGAAAGTCCTCCAGGGCGGGCAAAAAGATTTCACACACATTGAGCGCCGCCCCATTCAATACAAAATTTGAACGTCGAGCCGGGAAATGCAGATGGGTAGAGTGGGAGACCTGTTGCACAGCCAAGGCAAACAGCGGATGACCTGCAGAGATGTCCTGGTATAGCATGTCGTCACGTATTATCCCATTGTCGTTGCCAAACAAGGTGAGCCCTAACGAGCGCTTGCCGCGTTCGAGAATGGCAATCCAGTCAGTATGGTCGATGTGCGTGATACTACGTGCGACTACGACGGCAATACCGTCAAGCTGAAGGGCTACATGCCGGGCATAAATTCTAGCTCCGCTATCGAGGCCTAGCAGACCGGCCTCATCCGGTTCTACGCGACTGGACCCTTGCTGTAGCACCGATACAGAAAACCGGTGCCCAGTGGCTTCTAGGCGCATGGTGAGCGAGCCCATGTCAGTCAGCCAGCCAGAGAGTTCGGGCGAGAGGGGGGGAGGGGTTGTCTCCCAGTCAGAATCAAAAAACATGGCGTGTATTATGCCAAATGTGAAGGCGACTGTCCTGTACCGTCGCGTAGAGCCACCTGCAAGTCGGAATGAATTATGTTAAATGCACTTATTTGGTTATTGGGGTTTCAACTGATTGGTGAACTGATTAGCCGTAGTTTGTCACTACCGCTGCCGGGTTCGGTTATTGGCATGCTCTTGTTGTTTCTGACCTTTAGTGTGAGAAAGACCATTCCCGATCACCTTAAGCAAACCGCTCCCAGGCTATTAAGCCATTTTTCATTGTTGTTTATTCCTGCCGGAGTGGGAATCGTGCTATGGCGAAAAATGCTTCAACCCTATGCGCTGTCCTTATTCTTGATCATCGTAGTCTCTACGCTGGCGACCTGGGTCGTGTCTGCGGTTGTGCTGCATGTTTTACAAAACCGACATAATGCGGCGCGGGGTCAATCATGAATCCGGCGTTCGACTGGGCCGTGCATTCTCCGTTGACTGGGTTATTTCTTACGCTATTGGCCTATCGGTTGGCCCTCGCGTTGAATCGGCGCTGTCATGGCCACCCATTGACCAATACGGTCCTGATTGGCATGGTGTTGGTGATAGCGGCATTATCAGCGAGTGGTATGAGCTATGAGCAATATATGCAGGGTGCCCGGTTTATCCATCTGTTACTTGGACCCGCGACCGTGGCCTTGGCCGTGCCTTTGTACAATAATTTTTTGCGTTTGAGAAAAAGTGCGGTGGCCTTACTGTCTACACTGGTGATTGGTGGCCTGGTTGGTATTTTGACCGGAGGGCTACTGGGCATGGCTGTTGGTTTACCTCGCCCGGTGTTGCTGTCCCTGTTGCCTCGCTCGGTCACCACGCCGATTGCCATGGGAATTGCCGAGCAAGTCGGGGGGATCCCGTCATTAGCCGCTGCGGGTGTTATTCTGACCGGCATTGTCGGTGCGGTAATGCTGAAATGGTTAAAACAAAGATTTCCACATTTTGATGATGTTACCCTGGGGTTTGCCACAGGGATCGCCGCACATGGAATTGGTACGGCGCGTGCATTGCAATACTCTGAAACCGCCGGAGCGTTTTCCGGATTGGCCATGGGATTAAATGGATTGGTTACTGCAGTGTTAGTGCCACTGGTTTGTAGCCTGCTTCACTTATAATTTAATCATTTGAACGCTAAGTTTGGCCGTCATGGCTGGGAGGGTGCAATGGATCTGATTTTGTGGCGACATGCAGATGCCGAAGAAGGCTCGGATGATCTGGCGCGAGCGTTAACCCGCAAGGGGCAGCAACAGGGACGGCAAATGGCCGCCTGGCTGCAACATCGTTTGCCGAACGACTATGTTTTGGTCTCATCCGAGGCAAAGCGCTCAAAGCAGACGGCTGCTTTTTTGCGTAAAGGATTTCAGGTCGTGCCTGCCGTTAATCCTGGAGCCTCACTTGAACAGGTGATGGGTTGGCTTGATAGCGAGCACAAAACCGGAACCGTGGTCTTGGTTGGCCATCAACCCTATCTTGGCCGTTTGGCCGCGCGGTTGCTGGCGGGGGATCCACAATACTGGAGTGTCAAAAAAGGGGCGATCTGGTGGTTGGGGTTGCGCCATCATACCGGGGACGAACCGGTGCGTTTAAAAGCCATGGTGACGCCGGGAATGTTGGGTGATGGAGAATAATCGCGCTTTTTACTTCGCGAATTTCAAAGTCCGGCAGGCTCTTAGGCTAGAATAGGGCAATGAAAAGGCTTCTTCTGATTTTGCTGTGTAGTTTCTGTTTGCCTGCCTGGGCGGCAAATCAGAATCTCGGACAACTGGAACAATTGGCTAGGCGTTTTGTACAAGCTGAGTTAAGCCAGCGTTCTGGCGCCAGTTTTCGTCTGGGACGACTAGATAGGCGCTTGGCCGTGCCCAACTGTCCAAACCCAATGGTGGCCTGGGCAGATGGTGCCGCTCCCGGTGGCAGTAGTTTTGTTGATGTGTACTGTATTGATCCTGCCTGGCGTTTACGCCTTGCTGTAACGATTAATGAAGCCCGCAAGGGCTTGGTGCTAACCCACCCGGTGCATGCTGGTGATACGTTGTCGGCTGATGATGTTCAGCTCGTGCCTGTGCCTGATCCACGGATGAATCGAGACGTGTTAACTGACCCGTCTCAGGCCGTCGGGCAGACCATGAGTAGTGGCGCAGCAGCCGGTATATGGTTGAGAAGCTTCATGGTGAGACCACCAGTTGTGGTGAAAATGAATCAACGTGTTAAAGTCGTGGTGGCTGGCGAAGACTTTTCTGTTGAGGCCGAAGGAATCGCGACAGCCAATGGCCGCGCGGGTGACGTACTCGCCGTGCGCATGCCAACCGGCCAACTGGTGCGTGGAGTTGTTGGTGCGGATGGTTCAGTTAGCTTGCCTAATTGAAATAAATATCTCATGTAAAATCGTTTTAGGTCGATAATACGGTTAATAGTGAAGTATTAATGGAAGGGCCCAATCATGAAAATCGACAATGCGGGCAATACAGTGGGGCTTTATCCCACTCCAGCCAAATTGGCAAAACGCAATAGCGATGGCGTAAACAATACGCCCGATGTTAATCGTGCGCCCACCGAGAATGTTGCGATTAACCCGCTGGCCAGCCAGATCAATGCAGTTTCCCAACAAATGGGAACCGAGCCCTCTTTTGATGCTGCGAAAGTGGAGTCGATCAAGAGTGCGATTGCATCTGGAAGTTTTCAGATCAATCCGGATAACATCGCAGATGGTTTGATTTCCTCGACCAAGGAACTACTGGCCGGTTAATCTAATGTACTGAGACGACTGCATGGGTATGACTGATATCGAGCTGTTTGTTGAGCTGTGCCGGGACGAGATTTCTTTAGTGTCCCGGCTAATTGCGTTTCTGGAACAAGAACAAAGTGCGTTGGTGGGTGGTGAGGTGCTTAAACTCGAGCCGCTGGCCGACGAGAAGAGTCGAGCGCTGGAAGCCCTGTCTGAAAAGGGGCGGGAGCGTCAGCTTCTGCTAAAAAAACTGGGAATCACCGGGGTGACAGCAGTTCGCGCCTGGATTTCCGACAAGCCAGAAGCCTGCGCCGCCTGGGTGGAACTTGAAGATACCTTGCAGAAAGCCTTGGTGCTCAACCAGTTTAATGGACGAGTGATTAACCAGGGATTGCAAAATGCAGAGCAGGCACTCAATGTTCTCAAGACAGCGGCTGCCTCTACGTTAGGCTATGGACGAGATGGGTCCCAAGCCGAGATACCGATCGGTGGGCGTCATCTCGGATCGGCCTGAGTCTTATTTCTCTCTACCAGATGTGGTATCTTGCAGGCTTCGGCGCAATGCCGCAGGCGGTTGCGCCCAACGGGATACAGTCGTTTGTGATCGTTTATCGAGCAGCCACACTAATTAATACCAATGACCCTGCTATCACTGATCTTCGCACTGGGGCTTGAGCAGATCCGCCCGCTTGGCAATCGCAATCGCGTGTGGTTAATGTTCACTCGCTATGCCAATCATCTTGAGCGCAACCTGAATGCCGGTTCAAATCGGCATGGCGTCTTTGCCTGGCTTGCTGCCATTCTGCCTCTGGTTTTGCTCAGTATTCTGGTGTACTACGCACTTTGTGCCGTTAGTCCGATTCTGGGACTCATCTGGAACGTTCTGGTGCTCTATCTGACCATGGGCTTTCGTCATTTTTCCAGCGCATTTTCTGAAATTTCCCTAGCACTGGCAGAAGGGCGAGAGCTTGATGCTCGCAAGGCGCTGTCCGAATGGACTGGGCTATCCAGCGCTGAACTCTCCGTGAATGAAATTGCGCGTTTGGCGATTGAACAAGGTGTAACCGACAGTTACCGCTTTGTCTTTGGCACGATGTTTTGGTTTGTGCTGCTGCCAGGTCCTTCGGGAGCCTTGCTGTATCGTCTGAGCCAGATGCTATATCAGAAATGGGGCAATCGCCCTTTGGAGGAAGATCGTTTTGGGCAGTGTGCCCATCGGGTTGCCTCTTGGCTTGACTGGTTGCCGGTACGCTTGACTGCCGCCAGCTTTGCCGTGATGGGCGACTTTGAGGACGCAATCTACTGCTGGCGCTCTCAAGCCCGCGCCTGGGGTGACTACGCTAACGGTATCCTGCTTGCATCGGCGGCGGGCGCTCTGGGAATTCGATTGGGCGACCCTCTTAAGCAAGACTATACCGTCAAGTTCAGACCGGAACTTGGCTTGGGAGAAGACGCTGATCCCAATTATCTACGCAGTGCTGTTGGGCTGATCTGGCGTTCTGCCTTACTGTGGTTGCTAGTCATCCTGCTGATGAGCGTGGCCCGTCTGCTGGGCTGACCCCGACTCCCCTGCGCCGCCGCCCTAGATGGGCGGCGTTGGCATTTATTGCGCCCGAACTGACCCTGTCATTCTGGCTCCTGATCGGAGTCGATGATCAGAATTAAAAAGAGTGGAGAGATTACATGTCATTTTCCGAGCTTGGCCTGTCGCCGGAGTTGCTCCGTGCTATTGAGGAGCAGGGCTATACTGAGCCCACGCCGATCCAGGCCAAAGCCATTCCGCTGGTGTTGTCTGGACGCGACCTGTTGGCCGCGGCGCAGACCGGCACTGGCAAGACGGCGGCTTTCATGCTGCCGATCCTCGAACGACTAAAAAAATATGCAAATAACAGCGCCTCCCCGGCCATGCACCCGGTGCGCGCGCTGATTTTGTCCCCAACCCGTGAACTGGCTGACCAGATTGGTGTCAACGCCAAGGCCTATACCCGTTACCTTCCGCTGCGCGCCACCACCATCTTTGGTGGGATTAATATGGATCCCCAGGTGGCTGAATTGCGCCGTGGTGTTGAGATCCTGATTGCAACGCCAGGACGCTTGCTGGACCATGTCGGGCAAAAAACGGTTCAACTGAATAAAGTGGATGTATTGGTACTGGATGAAGGCGACCGCATGCTCGACATGGGGTTTATCCAGGATATTCGCAAGATCATGGCGTTGTTGCCGCGAGACCGGCAGACACTATTGTTTTCCGCCACGCTTGCTTCAGAAATCAAAAAGCTGGCTGAAGACTTTATGCGAGACCCTCAAGTGGTTGAGGTTGCGCGTCAGAACTCAACTAACGATGATGTTGAGCAGTTGGTCTATGCCGCCGATAGTTGGCAGAAACGCCAGTTGCTTTCGCACCTGATTAAAAGCCGCGATATGGCGCAGGTGATTGTGTTTTGCAAGACCAAGATCAGCGCCGACCAGTTATCTCGTGACTTAAAGCGTGCGGGACATGCAGCAGAAGCCATTCATGGTGACAAGGCTCAGGCCGCACGACTGGAAACCCTGAGTGCGTTCAAGGCCGGTAGCATCAAGGTATTGGTGGCAACCGATGTCGCTGCTCGTGGACTGGATATCAACGAATTGCCCTATGTGGTCAATTTTGAAATACCCAATGCACCAGAAGACTACGTACATCGTATCGGGCGGACTGGACGTGCTGGGGCCTCTGGTGTTGCCATCTCGCTGATGGCGCAAGACGAGACCCGCCAACTAGAAGCCATTGCAAAACTGATTCGTAAAAAGCTGGAACCACAGGTTATAGAAGGTTTCTGGCCATCATGGATGCCGCGCCCTGAACCGCTAGTGCGTGACATTCCCGTGGCGCGGACCGAGCCAATCGCCATGCCTGCCGCTCTGACTGGCGCTACCGAAGGGTTTAAGCAGCCTAGACCCGTTCGTAGTGTGCACAATCGGCACAAGCACGAGATTCCGGCCTTGCTACTGCCGCCACGCTACAAAGTAACCGTGCCCCCGCACTAAAAGGTTATCGCTGGCGTTCTTGGCATCCAATCGCCGTTACAAAACCCCTCTTCCTTGCGAAAAACGCAGGGGCGCGGGGTTTTGCCATTATAATCTGTGCATGAGTGATCTTACCCCCCCGTTTGCCGGGTTAACGCCCGATGCGTTGCTGGATGCCCTCGAACATGTGGGCTTGCACCCAAGTGGCAGCTTGCTGGCGCTGAATAGCTATGAGAACCGCGTCTATCAGGTGGGAATGGATGACGCTGCACCACTGGTGGTTAAATTCTATCGACCCGCGCGCTGGAGTGATGCGCAGATACTAGAAGAACATCAGTTTGTCTCTGAGCTGATAGAGCGTGAAATTCCAGTGGTTGGTGCTTTGTCCATCGATGGCCGCACTTTGCACCACCACGGCGGTTTTCGCTTTGCCGTGTTTGAACGGCGTGGCGGTCGCACCCCTGAACTCGACCGGGAAGGTACCCTTGAGTGGATGGGCCGCTTTCTGGGACGCATTCATGCACAAGGTGGGACGCAAGCCTATACTTTGCGCCCCCATTTGGGCATCGACAGTTTTGGCGAAGAACCGCTTGATTATTTGCTGGCGCACGCATTGATCCCGGTCGAGTTACTCGAGGTGTATCGTGGGGTTGCTATGCAGGCGTTAGAAGGGGTGCGCCGCTGCTATCAGCGCGCGGGAGAGATTGCTGAATTGCGCCTGCATGGCGACTGCCATGTGGGCAATGTGCTATGGACGGATGCCGGGCCACATTTCGTCGATTTTGACGATAGTCGCATGGGACCCGCCGTGCAGGACTTATGGATGATGTTGTCAGGCGAGCGCGAAGAACAAACGCGGCAGTTGGCTGATTTGCTGGCTGGCTATGAAGACTTTTGTGCGTTTGAGCCGCGTGAACTCTATCTGATTGAAGCGCTACGTACCCTGCGACTGATTCATTACAGTGCCTGGCTCGCGCGTCGGTGGCACGATCCAGCGTTTCCCGCCGCTTTCCCTTGGTTTGGCAGTCAACGCTATTGGCAAGATCGTATTCTTGAATTGCGTGAGCAGATCGCCTTGATGGATGAGCCACCACTCTGGCCCGTTTAGGAGCCAGAGCGGCGCTATTGATCACCATAGGTGAATACGATCCGCTTCTGGCTTGTACATCTTATCCGTGGGTTTGACATCAAAGGCTTGATAGAAGGCATCACTGTTTACCACCGCTCCGGCCGGGCGAAAATGTGCCGGAGTATGTGGATCGCTGACCAACAGCCTGAGTAACCGAGCCTCATGCATCTTATTGCGCCATACCTGGGCAAACCCAATAAAGAAACGCTGATCCCCTGACAGCCCATCAATCACCGGCGCCTTGGCACCATTCAGTGACAACTGATAAGCCTTGTAGGCAATTTGCAGCCCAGCATTGTCAGCAATGTTTTCGCCCAGGGTTAACTTGCCATTGACGTGATAACCGGCCAATGGCTGGTAAGCGTTGTACTGGGTCACCAATTTATCGGTGCGTTCTTTATAACGCCGGCGGTCTTCTGCGCTCCACCAGTTGCGCATATTGCCCTCCCCGTCAAACTGGCTGCCTTGATCATCAAATCCGTGGCTGACCTCGTGTCCGATCACTGCACCAATGCCACCATAATTCACAGCGTCATCCGCATCGGGATTAAAAAATGGTGGTTGGAGAATCGCGGCAGGGAAGACCATCTCATTTAGTTGCAAATCATAATAAGCATTCACCGTTTGGGGCGTCATCTGCCATTCATCATGATCGACCGGTCGGCCCAGCTTGTTCAGGTTATAGCGATAGAGGTAAGCACTGACCCGACGAACATTACCAACTAAGTCGTGGCGTCGAATTCTAAGTGAGCTGTAATCCTGCCACTTGTCTGGATAAGCAATTTTGACGCGATATTGTGCCAGTTTGAAAGCGGCTTGTTGGCGGGTAGCCGGAGACATCCAGTCCAACGACGCAATACTCTGTTGATAGGCCCGCATCACCGTCGCTACCAGGTCATTGATCTTGCGTTTTGCTTTTGGCGGAAAATACTGGGCCACATACAGTTTACCCAGCGCCTGTCCCATTGAACCTTCTACTAAGGTGACGCCGCGTTTCCAGCGAGGAGTTTGCTGTTTAATGCCCGCGAGCGCTTGCTTGTGAAAAGAGAAATGAGCGGCCACAAAGGGGCTGCTTAGCAATGGGGCATAGCTATCCAGCGTGCGTGCACGCAGATAGTCACGCCAGACCTCCAGCGGAGTAGTGCGCATCAATACCGCTAATTGACGCACATAATCAGGTTGGATCAGATTAAGTTTAGTCACCTGTCCCAGATCGGCCGCGCGCAGCAGCACGCGCCAATTCAGGTCTGGAGCGATCGTTCCAAGCTCGTTGCGTAACACCGGGTTATAGGTTTTTTGTACATCTCGATTGGCTTCTGCGCTCCATTGGATCTCAGCCAGACGCGTCTCCAGCGCCAGAACTTTGCTGGCACGCTGTGCAGTGCCTAAATCTACCAGAGAGAACAAAGTCTCTAGATAGTGCAGGTAAGCCTGGCGTGCCGCCACAAAACGCGGTTGCTTATTAAGGTAGTAATCGCGATCTGGTAGCCCCAGTCCACCTTGGCTGACCTGTAACAAGGTATGGGTGGCATCTTTGGCGTCTGGTGCCACACCGAATAACAGAGGGAGAGAGAGCGGAGTGGGCTGGAGTTTTCCTATACGGCGCGTTAACGCGTCAACACTGTCTATGGCATCAATCCGTGCCAAGTCCGGAAGAATTGGCTTGGCTCCCAAACGATTCGCAGTCGATTCCATCATGAAATCGGTGTAAAGATTCGCGATCTTTTGCTCATCCTCGCTGCGAGAAGACTGCTTCAGTAATTGTTCAATCAGTGTGCGACTACGTTGTTCACTTAAATCGCGCAATTGATTAAAGGCGCCATAGGACGACTGATCGGCCGGAATGGCTGTCGTTTGTTCCCAGCGCCCGTTTACTGCCGCGTACAAATCATCTTGAAAGCGTACTTTTGGGTCAAAATTGTTAAATTCGATACCAGAAACCGGTGCAGCAGCCAGTGGATGACCCATGAGTGTTGCTGCGAGCAGCAGCGCAATAGGTTTGTGTTTCATGCAGGTAAATTCTCCAAACGAGCGGATCAGGCAAGGGAACCGTCAGAGAGAGCATTGTGCGGCGCAATGCGCTAAAGAGCCAGTTAGGAGGAGCGGCCCAGAACTAAAGGGTAGGAGGAAAAAAGACAGAAAAGTGCGGGCCAGGCGCAGCGCCTGCCCGCTAAACACGCAAATCAGGCGGTAGTATTGATCAGCTGTCCGGTAGTCTGGCCACTGGTGTTGACTGATGGCGCAGCAACGGTAACGGCTCTTGCACCGCCATCATCGCTGTCAGCGTCATTCTTGACATCGCGACCGCCTCGCGAGGCTTCACTGACCTCTTTAACTGCCGGGGTATACATTTGCTGACTAGCGGGGGAAATCGAGCTGATTGACATTGAGTCACTCCTTCATCATGGGTTGGCCGTGAGGTTTGTTATCTTCTGTTGCTCACCTATCTGTGTTATCGCCCAATTCCAGCAAAAGTTTAGCCAATTAATGAGAATATATTTAATATTATCAAAGTATTAAGCCAATATTAAGAACACTGCATTTTTGCGCCAAGTTTTGCCTGATGGGGGCAAAAAAATCTGGCCGGTATCGGCCAGACTGTTAGTTGATGCAAAACAATTAGAGCGTGTATTGCGCGAGCGTAGCGATCTGGCTCTTGGCTAACTGATCCAAATGTTGTGCGCTTTCCAATGTGTTTTTAGCTGCAGCACTCGACTCTTCGGCCATTTGTGCAGTCTTTTCAACCTGGACGGCAATGTTATTGCTGGCAACGCCTTGCTGATTGATGGCCGCCGCAATCTCGTTAATGCTGCGGGTCGCTTGGGTGGTATTTTCACCGATGCGTTTGATGGCCTGATCCGCATTGTCGGCACGCTTTACCCCGGACTCGACTAACTCTTCAGCTGACAACATTTGCTGTGTAGCGTCTTGCGAGCGCGCCACCATGTTTTCGATCGTAGACGAAATTTCCTGGGTCGATTTTGCTGTGCGTTCAGCCAGCTTGCGTACCTCGTCGGCAACCACGGCAAACCCTCGACCCTGTTCCCCCGCGCGCGCTGCTTCGATAGCTGCATTCAAGGCCAGCAAATTAGTCTGGTCTGCAATATCGCGTATCACGTTCACCACCGTGCTGACTTGATTGCTATAGGTTTCCAACTCATTAATGCTGGTTGCTGAAGTTTTAACCACTCCAGAAATATCATGAATATCGCTGATGGTCTGGCTAATAATCTGCGAACCCTCCGTGACCAGATTGCCAGCGTCTACTGCCCCTTCATAGGTTTGCTTGGCTTGCTCGGCAACGTGATTAACACTGACCGTCATCTGTTCAACAGTGGCAGCCATATTCGCTGAGGCTTCGCTTTGCGCTTCGGACGCAGCGGAAACCTGACCTGCGGTTTGCGACAACTGCTCTGAGGCTGAGGCAACCTGTTGGGCACCATCTAGTAAGCTTTTCAGACTGTGTTGCAGCTTTTCCAGTAAAGCATTAAAAGCTGTAGCGGTCTGACCGATTTCATCCTTGCGCAAGACCTCTGCGCGTTGGGTAAAGTCAAGAGATGCACTGACCTGCCCAAGGGTTTGCTGTATGCCCGTTAAGCCCCCCTTGATCAGGCGGAACAACTGCATGCCCATGACGCCGCTAATGGTAAAGGACGCAATGATCAGGGCAATTGATAATTCCATCGACAAGATATAGCTGTCGTGATTCACCTTAACTACGTCGTCTGCCAGCACAAAATTGTAAGCGGTTAGGTCATCCAGTGTTTTGGTTAACTCGGTTGCGGCAGCCAGGCCATCGACTAGCAATAACCTGGTGCCACCCTCGTGATCTCCGGCTTGTACCATCGACATGGCTTTATTGCGCACTTTACGGTAGTTATCCATGGCGCTAACCACCGTGGCCAGTTTCTGCCGGTCAGTGTCGTTCGATATATCATTGGTTGAATAGTCAACAACATTAGCATCGATTTTTTTATCGCTAGCGGCAATGCCCTGTAAGGCAGCTTGACGAATTTGCTCAGTCGGAGCGGTGAGCACTTTTAGCGTGTCCAGCCGCATATTGGCGACTTGATGTTGGGTATCGGTAATCGACTGAATGCTAGGAAAAGTGTTTTTGGCTACATAGCCAAAACGGTCCTGAGCCTGGGTGAGTTGCCAGATGCCGTATCCACCGACAAGTAACAGCGCGAGCATACTCAGCGATAGAGATATGAACAGACGTTTGGTAATTGACATTGCGCTTACACCCCCAGTGTAGTAACAAATTTTATTCACACAGAGGGTTATTTGAAACTAAGGGTTACCAATAGGGAAGTGGGATAACCAAAAAAAGAAAAATAGTGTGGCTAATTAACTAATTAGTATAGTTTGCAGCGAATAACCATGCAAACAGAAAGGATATAAGCTATTATGTTCGATTGTGTTTAAACAGTTATGTGTTTCTGGTTGACTTCTGTCATAACGAATCCTCTCTCCTGTGTGCCACATCCTCGGTATTTATTGATAATTATTCCTCGCTAATCGCCGCTCCTCTTGTGTAAAAATTACAGCCAATTGAATCAGCCTTAAACTAAATCCAAATAAATTCATTGTCTGAGACTGTGGTTATTTTGGGTCTATATATCCAGCACGGTTTTTGTATTTGACACCGCCTGATCACTCAGACGCGCTATCATTCACAGTTCGTTCCATTCATTTCTATTCAGCCATGCAAACCGAACAAGCACTAGAAACTGTTGCTGCACTTCACGACTATCGACTATTGCGTCGCGTTCCAGAAAGTTTAGATCAGCGCGCGCCAGACGATGGTGAGACTGGGTTGGCCTTGATTGTCGACACCGAAACCACCGGGATGGATAAGCGATACGACAAAATTATTGAAGTCGGCTTGTTGCTAGTGCGCTATCACCGCAAAAGCGGTTGCGCGCTTGAAATCGTCGGCAGCTATTCCGCGCTTGAGGATCCAGGGCAGCCACTCAGCCAAGTGGTACAAACGGTAACCGGTCTTTGCGATGCGGATCTAGCTGGCCAATCAATGGATGATCAGGCGGTGGCTGCTTTGGCATCACAGGCCGACCTGGTGATTGCCCACAATGCAGCGTTTGATCGTCCTTTTCTAGAACGGCGCTGGGATCTATTTAAATCGATGGCGTTTGCGTGCTCAATCAATGAAATTGACTGGATGGCCGCCGGATTCACCAGCGCCAAACTTGAACTCTTGGTTTATCACAGCGGCTATTTCTATGATAGCCATCGAGCGTTGAATGATTGTTGGGCCTTGCTTTTTGTACTGAACCGCATACTGCAGCCGCAACAGGAAGTCGCCATGGCTCAGTTGCTGCGTAGAGCACAGGCACCGTCGTTTCTATTAAACCTGCAAGTGCGCTATGACGATAAGGACAAGCTCAAGGCGCTGGGGGGGTTCCAGTGGCAGGATGGATCGGACCCGCTCTACTTGGCGAAAAGCTGGTTGCGCCGCTGTAAAGACAAGGCAGAACTTCGTGCGGTGCTCGAATCAGTGCAAAGCCAGGTATTCGCTGGGCGTAGCTTCCCGTGTCTGATTGGCAAAGTGACGGCTCAGCAACGGTATGCACTGAAACCTGATGGCATTGTATTCAAACCCTACGATTTTCCTGCATGAGTCAATCCAGGGTAAAGAGTCGCTAGGAAGACAGATCAGAATGGCACAGGCCGAGAAACTTGCGGGTTTCTCGGCCTGTGCCCATTACTGCGTTGTGCATGCTATTTATTTTTAAACTTAGGGATGCATCCCAATGCCCTCATCCGAGCGTATATTGCGCGAGCGTAGCCATCTGACTCTGGGCTAGCTTATCCAGATGCTCTGCGCTTTTTAATGTGTTTTTAGCCGCAGCGCTCGACTCTTCGGCCATTTGCGCGGTCTTTTCAACCTGCACCGCAATATTATTACTGGCAACCCCCTGCTGATTGATGGCCGTGGCAATCTCGTTAATGCTATGGGTCGCATTGGCGGTGTTTTTTCCAATACGCTTGATTGCCTGATCCGCATTGTCGGCACGTAGTACCCCTGACTCGACCAACTCATCAGCCGACAACATCTGCTGGGTGGCCTGTTGTGCGTGCGTCACCATGCTTTCGATCGTCGACGAAATTTCCTGGGTTGATTTGGCTGTGCGTTCAGCCAATTTACGCACCTCGTCGGCAACTACGGCAAATCCTCGCCCCTGTTCTCCAGCGCGCGCAGCTTCGATAGCCGCATTCAAGGCCAGCAAGTTAGTTTGATCCGCAATGTCGCGTATCACGTTCACCACTGTGCTGACTTGATTGCTATAAGCTTCCAGCTCATTAATGCTGGCAGCCGAAGTTTTAACCACTCCCGAGATATGATGAATATCACTGATGGTTTGGCTAATAATCTGCGAACCTTCGGTGACCAGATTACCGGCTTCCACCGCTCCTGTATGGGTTTGCTTAGCTTGTTCGGCAACGTGATTAACACTGACCGTCATCTGTTCAACTGTGGCGGCCATATTCGCCGAGGCTTCGCTTTGTGCTTCGGATGCAGCGGAAACCTGACCGGCAGTTTGCGATAACTGTTGTGAGGCTGAAGCCACTTGTTGGGCACCATCTTGCAAGCTTCTCAGGCTGTGTTGCAGCTTTTCCAGTAAACCATTAAAAGCCGTCGCAGTTAGACCAATTTCATCCATGCGCACCACCTCTGCGCGCTGGGTAAAATCGAGCGTTTCACTGACTTGCCACAGGGATTGTTGAATGCCGGTTAATCCCCCTTTGATAATACGAAACAACTGCACGCCTATGATGCCAATAAGGGTAAAGGACGCAATCATCAGGGCAATTGATAATTCTAGCGACAAGATATAGCTGTCGTGATTTGCCTTACCCACGTTATCCGCCAGCACAAAATTGTAAGCGGTCAGGTCATCCAGTGTTTTGGTTAATTCAGTTGCAGCGGCCAGGCCATTAACCATCAATAACATGAGGCCGCCTTCATTTTCGCCCGCTTGTGCCTTTGCCAAAGCGGTATCGCGCACTTTACGGTAGTGATCCATGGCGCTAACCACAGTAGCCAGTTTTTGCCGGCCAGTATCGGTCAACATGTCATTGCTTGAGTAATCAGCAACGTTAGCATTAATTTTTATATCGGCGGCTGCAATATCCTGTCGCGCAATTTTGCGCATGTTATCTGTCGGCGCGGTAAGGGCTTTGAGCGAGTCAAGCCGCATATCGGATACTCGATGTTGGGTATCGGTAATCGATCGGATGCTAGGAAAGGTATATTTGGCCTCATAGCCAAAGCGGCCTTGGGCCTGAGTAAGTTGCCAGATGCCATATCCTCCGACAAGTAATAGCGCAAGCATGCTCAGCGATAGAGATAACAATAGCCGTTTAGTAATGGACATTGTGGTGACTCCAGTGTGATCGCACATAATATTTAACTTGGGAGGGTATTTGGAACCAATGAATATCAATAGGGAAGGAAGAAAACAAAAAATAACCGATATTGTTGTAAATTAACGGGTTATCGACGATTTTGTTAACTTATTGGCATAACTAAGACATATTTCATATGAAATTTTACTCGAATGAAATAATCATTTTGACCGTCAGCAACCAGTCCGTGCAAACTGCAAAGACGCTGCATCGGCACGGCAGAACTGCGCACGGTGTTGGAATCGGTACAGAGGGGAGGGGGGGGCTGTGGTTAATAGTAACGGGCTAGGCTAGATTGCATGGCGCTGACAACCGGGTCATCGTGCTGTTCGGAGGGGGGCGGCGATTACCTGATAGTACATGTTTTTCTTTTATAACTTAGTGTATAGTAATCAATATTAGTGTTAGGTTATGTTCTGCCTAATCGTGCATCCCGATACCCTTGATGACTTGCATTTCGGGATCACTGACGATCTTTTCTATTTTAAAAACATCACTTGCCAGCCAAGCGCTTGTCAGCGTTCGATATTTATCCAGATCAGCGCAAGCAATGCGTACCACATAGTCGAACTGACCACTGACTAGCCAGCAATCTAGCACTTCATGCCGGTTTTTTACTTCTGCTTCAAAAGCCTGTTGTGCCGATCTGCCGCTTTGACTGGAAAAAGCGATTTTAGCGTGCATGGTGACGCCGAAAGATCCGACATCATCGTCTATGATTGCAGTATATCCACGAATGACGCCGGTTTGCTCCATGCGCCGGACCCTTTCCTGGCAAGGCCGGGGGGTTAGATAAACTATTTCAGACAGACGCTGATAGGTAATGCGCCCGTTGGTTTTGAGCACCTCAAGGATTTTGCGGTCGATCCGGTCAAGCTTGCTGATGGAGCTTTTTTTGTCGTCTTGTTTCATGACAAAGGCCTCTCTAAGCCTAGCAAATAAAGGATCACAGCGGAATCTGCTGTAATGCAAGTGAATATAACAGAAAACAGCGTCCCATAACATTAATAACAGCCAGAATTGTCGCGAGAAAGCTCGCACAATGAGGCCCTTACTTACCCACCTGATCTCTAACGAGGTTTAAACCATGCAAATGCCAACGCCACAGCAAACTACCAATCATATTCTGATGGTCCGTCCGACCAATTTCACCAGCAACCCAGACACTGCCGGTAGCAACACCTTTCAGCATTCGGATCTGAGCGCGCAAGAGGCCCAAGATGCCGCAGTGAAAGAGTTTGACGAATATGTTGAACTGTTGCGTGAAGCAGGCGTGGATGTAATGGTGATTCAGGATCGTACACAACCGCATACCCCAGACTCGATCTTCCCGAATAACTGGATTACCACCCACGAAGATGGCACGGTGATTCTGTATCCGATGGAAGCGCTTAACCGCCGCCTGGAACGCCGACGCGATATTCTGGAATGCATTGGTGAAAAATTCGATATCAAGTCCTTGATGGACTTTAGCTCGTACGAATCCAAGGAATTTTTCCTGGAAGGTACCGGCTCAATGGTGCTCGATCGGGTCCACCGGATTGCTTACGTTTGTCGTTCTTCGCGTAGCCACGAAATGGTAGAAGATGCCTTCGCCAAAGTGATGCAGTATCGTACCGTATGGTTCACCGCCGTTGATAAGAGCAATATGCCCATCTATCACACCAACGTCATGATGCACGTTGGCGACAAGATGGCCGTAGTGTGCTTGGAATCTATTCTGAGCCCATATGAACGCAAAGCAGTGGTGCATACCCTGGAAAGAACCGGCAAAGAAATTGTCGATATCACCCTGGATCAAGTAGAGCACTTTGCTGGTAACTGTATCGAACTGAAGGGCCATAAAGGACAACCGGTGCTGGCCTTGTCACGTCAGGCCTGGGCTTCGCTGACTGAAGCACAGCAAGCGCAAGTTTTGAAATATGCCACTCCGGTGCAAGCCCCGGTAGAAACCATTGAACGGCTGGGCGGTGGCGGAGCGCGTTGTATGGTGGCTGAGATTCATCTTCAAGTGCACCCGAGCCATGCAATCGTGTTGTCGGAAAAACATACCCGTCAAGACGATTCCCCGTATTTGTCTTGATCCGAAGCGTAAGCCATACCCTTGTAGGCGTGGCGTTTCCAGCAACGGAATAAAAAATAGCCAGCGCATTGCGCTGGCTATTTTTATAGCACCGACACTAACCGCAATAATTAAGCGTTAGCACTGGCCTTGGCTTTTAATGACGGGTTCAACTCGGCATTCAACTGATCACGATTCAATTCGTTTTCCCAGTTTGATACCACAATCGTCGCAACCCCATTACCAATAAAATTGGTCAATGCACGCGCCTCGGACATAAAGCGGTCAATGCCTAGAATCAGCGCCAGACCTGCAACCGGAATATCCGGCACAATAGCCAGCGTTGCCGCCAGTGTGATGAAGCCCGAACCCGTTACCCCGGCCGCACCCTTTGAGGTCAACATACCCACTAGCAAAATCGACATTTCTTGTGACATCGTTAGATCAATGTTCAAAGCTTGCGCCACAAACAAAGAAGCCATCGTCAGGTAAATATTGGTGCCATCCAGATTAAACGAATAACCGGACGGTACAACCAGCCCGACTACTGATTTTGAACAGCCCAGATTTTCCAGTTTGACCATCAATGGTACCAGTGCCGACTCGGATGACGAGGTTCCCAATACCGTGAACAGCTCTTCTTTGATATAGGAAACAAAGCGCACAATGCTGAAACCAGTCAGTTTTGCGATGGTACCCAGCACGACCAACACAAAAATCCCACAGGTCAGATAGAAGGTGCCCATCAGTGCCAGCATTGGCTTCAGCGAGCTGATGCCATATTTACCAATGGTAAAGGCCATCGCGCCGCCGGCACCAATTGGCGCGAGCTTCATGATGGTGCCCATCATCGAGAAAAAGATTTGTGAGCACTCTTCGATAAAGTGATGAACTACCTGACCCGCTTTACCCAGACGCATGATCGAATAACCAAACAGAATCGCCACCAGCAGCACCTGCAAAATATCGCCGCTACCAGTAAATGCGTCCGTAAAGGTTTTTGGGATCAGGTGCAGTAGAAAGTCCACTGGATTTTGCTGTGCGGCCTGCTTGGTATAGACCGCGACTGCCTTGGTATCCAGGGTCGCTGGATCCACATTGAAGCCCTTGCCTGGTTTGAATACTTCCATCACCACCAGGCCAATAGCCAACGCAAAAGTTGAAACACACTCAAAATACAACAGCGCCTTACCGCCGACACGCCCAACCTTCTTCATATCGCCAGCGCCGGTAATTCCTAGCACCACGGTACAGAAAATCACGGGCGTGATCATCATCTTAACCAAGGCAATGAAGCCATCACCCAGTGGTTTAAACTTTACTGCCGTGGTTGGCTCTAGATAACCGAGCGTGCCACCAATAAATATTGCAATTAAAACCCAAAAATACATGTGACCAGAAAGACGTTTCATTTTATTGAAGCCTTTTGATTATTATTTCACCCTGTGTGTGGGGGACAAACAATTAACGACAATGGCGTTAGCGCTTATTTTGCCTACCTGCACTAGTTGCCAATAAACGAAAACAGTTCTTACCCTAAAATACGACTACAGTACAGCTCTCCCTGTACAGCCAAAAACACCTGATTTCAGTCTGTTATCGCCCACTGAGCCAGACCGGATTCGGGTGTTCTTGTCATCGTGTGACCTACCATATCAGCTAGAAATCATTCAGACAATATGATGAATTATTCACGAAATCTGCTGAATTAAATTAAATATAATGCCAAATGCATTATTGATGCGCAATAAATGATTCATGAACGGTCGGTAAACTTGATACATGGCAGTGCTTTGGATCGATGTTCATGCTTTGCTGAAATAGCATTAACGCTGAATGCATCAGAAGGAGGTGGTTGAGAGCGGGATCGGGCGGGGCTAAAGAAAAGTCCTCCACCATTGTGGCGGAGGACCTCATGACCGGGGAAGCTGGGTTAAAAATTATGGAGCGGTTTCGACGGCTGGTTCCGAGGTATCAACCGGAAAGCGGTCAGCGCGCAGGCCATAAATAATATAGCCAGTCAACATCACCAGGGCGCCCCAGAATACGGCGTCAGTGCCTGCGGAATAGATGCCGTACAAGCTGTAAATCAGCGCGATCATCACGATCACCATATTACGGGTAAAGGTACGATGATCCACGTTATTCTTCTTCATGATGGCCGACAAAGCGGTCAAAGACAGAATGTATGGAACCACGTTAGTGAACACCGCCAGATTAACCAGGGTGTTGAACTGTTGGTTCAGGCTCGGCGAGATCGTCATCAGTGCGATACCGGTTTGCACTGCGGTAATCAGCACCATGCCCTTGATCGGTGCGCCCATGCTATTCACTTCACTAAATAGCTTCGGGAACATGCCATTGTCGGCAGCTGCCTTGGATACTTGAGCAATCGTAAACTGCCAGCCAAGCAAGGAGCCCACGCAAGCAACCACGGCCAACAGGCTGACTAAATTGCCAACCGCCGGTGAGAACAGCATGGAGAAAGCCAGTCCAAACGGAGCCGCCGAATGCGACAGCACGGCGTTAGGCACAATACCCTGCATTGCGGTGGTCGACAGGATATAGATCACTGCAGCAATGCCAGTCCCTGCCATTACTGCAATTGGAACATTCTTCTTAGGATTTTCTACCGCATCCGAATTTGCGCAAGCTGATTCCATCCCAAGGAAGGCCCACAAAGTCAGGGCAATACTGGAAGAAATGGCCTCGCCAAAGGGCTTGTGTTGCACGTTCCATGCACCAGTAAACATGCCTGGGTCAAACCAGAACCAGCCGAAGATCGCTAACGAAGCGACTGGAATGATCACGCCCCATACCGTAACGCCACTGATGCGACCGGTAATGCGCGCGCCACCAAAGTTGGCAATGGCGGTCAGCCAGATTGCGGCGATCACGCCAAGGCAGGTGTGGACTGGGGTTTCAGAGAGCCATGGAACAAATGGAGACAAGTACCCGACAGCGGTAATCGCAATGGCAACGTTGGCAATCGCCAGCGACACATAATAGGTGTACGAGGCCATAAAGAAGGCAGATTTGCCATGCGCTTCTTCTGCATAAGCTGACATACCACCAGAACGGCTAACAAAGAAACCGCATTGAGCAAACGAATAAGCCAAGGCCATTGAGCCTGCGGCGGTAACCAGCCATGACAGTACTGAGATGGTGCCGACTTTTGCCAGACTGGCCGGCAACATGATAATGCCGGAGCCCATCATGTTAACCGCTACGATGATGGTAAGGCCAATGACCCCCATCTTTGTGGAATTGGTAGTGCTAGAAGACATGTTTATCCCGAATAGTTGCTAGTAAAATTTACGTAAGCTTTGAAACTTGCGCCAAAGGGCAAGTGGAGCGCGAGTAATGCTGGCCAATGTTTTCCTTGAGGTTTTAGTCATATAAAGTTGATAATTGCGCATTACATACCCATTTGTCATGCGCGTTACGCCGCAAAACATCCTGCCGCTAAAAAGCAGCACAAAATAAATCGAGCGCGTTAAAAGATACCGGCTATTTATTTAGCCAGTAGAAGGTCGTGTTATGAGCAGTGTTCGTGATTAATCCGAGCTAAATTAAAGCTCCGTGATAAAACACGTGTGAATAGCGCCACATACAACCAAATCAGCGTGGGGTAGTCTGAACGGGCTGACAACGCGGAACGAGTAACAAAGAAAATTTCTATGATTATTCAATCATGTATGCGTCCGCAAACCGGACGAAAAAAAACGAAAAGGCCACAACATGGCTTTAAATTGAAAGCGTGAACAGATAATGACATTAGACTAATAATCGTCCTTGTTCACTATATTATTAGTTAATTGTATAGCAATGTTTAGATATCAAGCAAGAATTGCCTTTGATGTGTATCAAGTATTTCGGTTAATACCCAAATTGAATAATGGATTCAAAATGACTTTGTCATTTATTAATGGCGATTATTTTAAATTAAAATCCATAACATTCGAATTGGGTCGTGTGGCACACTTAATATGCGATTGTATTTGTGGCTATAGCAGGTTGATGATTGTAAAAGGAATCGGCTGCTGATATGGCTATTGGTATATTAATTTTTTCTGGATATTGGTGAAATATTTCATTTGTTTTTTCATTAAAATAAAATAATAAAAAATATAGTGTGTTTTTAATTAAGGCTTTATTAGTCTCATTGTTAAAGTGGTGTTGAAAATGAGACTTAATCCCATTCGTTTTTGCAAATGATTGTTGATATAGCGTAAAAGGACATTGTTCCGCATTATTTTATTGGTTGGTGTTTACAGTGGTTTTTATTGCTCATTATCATGGGGGGAAATAACTTCGGAAGAATGCGTTAGATGAACTCAGAACCGCCCATGAATGCGCCTAAGATCGACGATCAAGAACGGCAACGTGTTGCCAGGCAGAGCACCTTCTGCAGTGTGTTAGTGAATATCGGGTTGACGATAGGGCAGGTGCTGACCGGCCTGATCTCCGGCTCCCAAGGCTTGATTGCCGATGGCATTCATTCACTTTCAGATTTGTTTGCCGACTTTGTGGTGTTGCTGGCGAATCATCACAGTCAGAAGGCAGCAGACAGCGATCACCACTATGGACATCAGCGCTATGAGAACGCAGCTTCACTGATACTAGGCATGATGTTGTTGGCGGTGGGGGTTGGCATGCTGTGGTCTGGGGTGCTCAAACTTGAAGATCCGACGAAAGTTGTTCGCGTGCATAGTGCTGCGCTGTGGGTTGCGCTCATTGCCCTTGCCGCCAAAGAACTGTTGTTTCGCAGCATGTTGCGTGCTGCAGAAAAGGTGCGCTCCAGCATGTTGGTGGCTAATGCCTGGCATGCGCGTTCGGATGCTGCTTCTTCACTGGTAGTCGCTGCCGGTATTGTAGGCAACTTGATGGGCTACACCATCCTAGACCCTCTGGCTGGCTTAGTGGTTGGACTGATGGTCGGAAAAATGGGCTGGAGCTTCGCATGGGAGGCCTTGCACGATTTAATGGATCGTGCCGCTAGCGAAAAAGAAATCGCACAGGTGCGTGTCTGCCTGTTGGCCACACCGGGAGTCAGTGGCATCCACGACCTGCGTACGCGCAAGATGGGTGACATGATCATGGTGGATGTACATCTAGAAGTAGACGGTAATCTTAATGTGCGTCAGGGGCATCATATCGCGGTTGAGGCACGCCGCCGGGTATTGGATGCGCTGCCGGTGCTGAATGTCATGACACATATTGATCCGATTTAAATCCCTTTTTAAATTACGACGCTTTACACTTATTTACTAGAATGTTTCACATGATTCATTCGCAAGCCATCAGCCGCATGGAACAATATCCGCTTTGTCTCAAAATGTTATGCCCATGACGGGATGGCTTGTTATCTACTAATGAAACTCAGTAAAAAAAATCGCACCCTATTGATTGTCGTGAGTGCTCTGCTGATTGTCGGATTTGCCGTCAAATGGCTATTCTTCACGACACCTGCCGCGTCCCCTTATCTGACTACCGATGCCATCGTGGCTGATATTGAGGATACCGTATTAGCCAGTGGCACCATCAAGGCACAAAAACAGGTCAGCGTCGGGTCTCAGGCTTCAGGCCAGCTTAAGTCGCTCAAGGTGGTGCTGGGAGAAAAGGTCAAGAAAGGACAGCTGATTGCGGAAATCGATTCTTTGACTCAGCAAAATGCATTGCAAAGTGCCGAGGCCGCACTCAAAGATTCACGTGCGCAGTTAGTGGCAAAACAAGCTACGCTCGCACAGTCCGAGTTGACCTATAAACGGCAACAAACCCTGAGCCCACTTGATGCGATCTCGCATGCCGATTTTGAAACTGCACAGGCCAGCTTGCGTATTGCGCGCGCCGGCGTGGACCAACTCAAGGCCCAGGTTGCCGAAGCCGAACTGGCGGTTGACAGTGCACGGGTCAATCTTGGCTATACCCAGATCGTTGCGCCTATGGATGGCACGGTAGTGGCGATCGTGACCAAAGAAGGCCAAACCGTGAATGCCAGTCAAAGTGCCCCCACCATTGTGATGCTCGCACGGCTGGATACGGTCACAATTAAAACTGAAATCTCTGAAGCGGACATTCCGCGTGTCAAAGTCGGTCAAAAAGCCTATTTCACCATTCTGGGGGCGCCACAGCGCCGGTTTACCTCAGTGGTGCGCTCAATCGAACCTGCTCCTGACTCGATTACAGATGATGACACCAGTACCACCACCAGTTCTACCTCCTCCACCAGCAGCTCCAGTTCAACCACCGCCATTTACTACAATGGCTTGCTGGATGTGCCTAATCCAGACGGTATTTTGCGTATCTCGATGACTACGCAAGTACATATCCTGTTAGCTTCAGCCGCGCATGCGTTAACGATTCCCGCCTCGGCATTAGGGGCCCGCGAAGCCGATGGTCGCTACCGGATACAGGTCTTGAATGCCGATGGCAAGGCTGAATGGCGCAGCATCCGTACTGGAATCAATAATCACGTGATGGTTCAGGTACTCGATGGCATGAAAGCCGGAGAAAAGGTGGTATTAGGGGTGGCAGCTCCCACGTCGACGACCCAGACCCACAATGGCCCTCCGCCAGGAATGATGTGAGAAACCCTGCCATGAGTGCATTAATCGAATTACAGGGTATTGGGCGCAGTTTTTTGGCTGGCGAGCAAACCATAGAGGTGCTGAAAGACATCAATCTGCAGATAGAAGCCGGTGAGATGGTGGCGATTGTCGGTGCCTCTGGTTCGGGCAAATCCACCCTAATGAATATTCTGGGCTGCCTTGACCACCCGAGTAGTGGACGCTTCTGTATTGACGGGTGCGATACTTCAGAGATGGATGCCGACGCGCTGGCCCAACTGCGTCGCGAACACTTTGGCTTTATTTTTCAGCGCTATCACCTGTTGAGTGATCTCACCGCACTTTCAAATGTAGAGATGCCCGCGATTTACGCCGGTGTTGCGCAGAGCGCCCGCAAACAGCGCGCCCACGCGTTGCTGGGACGTTTGGGACTGACTGAGCGTCTCCATTATTGTCCTGGGCAGTTGTCCGGTGGGCAGCAACAGCGGGTGAGTATTGCACGTGCCCTAATGAATGGTGGGCAGGTGATTTTGGCCGACGAACCCACTGGCGCACTGGATAGCCACAGCGGGCAAGAAGTGATGGCTATTTTGGAACAACTGCATGCCCGCGGTCACACCATCATTATTGTGACCCACGACATGCAAGTGGCCGCACATGCCGAGCGGATTGTGGAAATCCGTGACGGCGAGATTGTCTCCGATCGGAGCCAACAAGCGTCAACTGCCAGCACCCCGGCCTCTACCACCACTGAACCGCTTCCGCGCGCGCGCGCCGGTCATGCTCGCCTTGATTTGTTGACCGAGGCGTTTCACATGTCGGTGCTCGCTTTGGCAGCGCATCGTCTGCGTACCTTCCTCACCATGCTGGGAATTATTATCGGCATTGCTTCTGTGGTGTCGGTGGTAGCCCTGGGGGAAGGCTCGCGTCAGCGCATCTTGTCAGATATCAGCTCCATGGGCACCAACACGATTGATGTATTCCCAGGCCTGGATTTTGGCGACATGAAGTCGGCGCGGATTCAAACCTTGGTGCCGGACGATGCGGATGCCTTGGCTCAGCAAAGCTATGCTGACAGCGTCACCCCGAGTGTGTCGGCGTCAAGCAGCACCATTCGGTTTGGGGACGTCGCTGTAAGCGGCACCATTACCGGGGTGGGGGCGCAGTATTTCAGAGTGCGTGGATTGGAGATGGCCGAGGGACAAGCGTTTGATCAAGCCGCCGTTGCCCGCTTGGCTCAAGATGTTGTGATTGACAACAATACCAAGATCAAATTGTTTGGTAGCCAAACGCCGGCGCTGGGGCAAGTGATCATGTTGGGTAAAGTGCCATGTCGGGTGATTGGCGTGAGCAAAAAGAAAGAAAGTGGTTTTGGCAATAATAGCAGCCTGAATCTGTGGGTTCCTTATACCACCATGCAGCGCCGTCTATTGGGGCAAAACTACCTGCAGAGCATTACCGTGCGTGTTAAAGACAGCGTGGATCCATCGGCGGCACAGCAGGGCATCATCAAGTTAATGACGCTACGCCACCAGAGTGTCGACTTCTATGTGTTTAATACCGACAGTATTCGCCAGACGATAGAAAAAACCACCCAGACCATGACCCTGCTGGTCTCGATGATTGCCGTGATTTCCCTGGTAGTGGGGGGAATCGGGGTGATGAATATCATGTTGGTATCGGTTACCGAGCGCACCCGTGAGATTGGGGTGCGCATGGCGGTTGGCGCCAGACAGTCTGACATCATGATCCAGTTCTTGATCGAAGCCGTGCTGGTCTGTTTATCTGGTGGGGTGCTGGGGGTGTTATTAGCCTTGGCGATTGGCTGGCTATTTAAGGCCGGTGGCGGCAGTTTTACTATGGTGTATTCCATTACCTCAATCATCGCCGCGTTTGCATGCTCAACCTTGATTGGCGTGTTGTTTGGCTTTTTGCCCGCCAAAAACGCTGCTGCACTCGATCCTGTAGAGGCATTGGCCCGAGAATGAAATTGACCATTCAAAAGTGGCGCGTGTTGTGCTGTGTGCTAACCCTCTCTGGGTGTGCACTTGGGCCACATTCCAACTATGCAACCCCCAAGATGACTATGCCTAGTCAATGGGAGCAAGCTCCGGCCAGTGTCGGCCAGCGGGTCCTAAGCCAACAGGCCTGGTGGCGTCAGTTTAATGATCCACAACTCAACCGCTTGATCGAAAATGCCTTGGCATGCAATAGCGACTTGGCCTTGGCCGGACTTAAATTGCAAAAGGCCCGGCTTAAAGCCGGACTGGCGGCCGATGCCCAACAGCCAACCCTCTCTGCTGACTTGAATACCAGCCGTAGTCAGTACTATGCCAATGGCAAAGGGAGCAGCCAAACCAGTAGCGTGAGCGCGAGCTTAAGCTATGAGGTGGATTTGTGGGGCAAACTGTCTAGTGAGCACGATGCCAGCGAGTGGGAGGCACGCGCCAGCGAACAGGACCTTGAAGCCACCGCACTGTCAATTAGCGGAACGGTAGCCAGCCTATATTGGAAAATTTCCTACCTGAATCAACGCATTGCTTTGAGCGAGCAAAGTATTGCCTACCAAGAGCAAACCTTGCAACTGATGCGCGCCCGTCACGCGGCGGGTGCGGTGTCTGCACTAGACGACATCAGCGCCGAACAGGCGCTGGCGAGTCAGAAAGCCAGCCACACGACTTGGCTCACTGAGCGCACCAGCGCAAATAGTGCATTGGCGATTCTGTTTGATGGTCCCCCTGAGCAACGCTTCAATCTACCGTCGAAACTGCCAGAGGGTCGTGTCCCCGACGTTGCCGCTGGATTACCCGCCTCACTCCTGGCCGAGCGCCCCGACTTGCGCGCAGCAGAACTGCGCCTGCGCTCAACCCTGGCTTCCGTTGACCAGACGCGCGCCAGCTACTACCCCTCTTTGACACTGACAGGGTCGTACGGCAGCTCAAGCAGTGCCTTACGCGATCTATTGCAAAACCCGGTCTCGACCCTGGGGGCCGATCTAGTCCTGCCTTTTCTGCAGTGGAACCAGATGCAGCTCACGATCAAAGTCTCACAAAATGCCTATCAACAGGCGGTGGTGAGCTTCCGCCAGACTTTATATAGCGCCCTGGCCGATGTAGAGAATGCCTTATCCGCCAAACAGCAAAGCGCACTTGAAGTCGCGCAGCTACAACGCTCGCTTGATTTGGCCGTGCGTACAGAGCAACTGAGTCAGATCCGTTATCGCGCAGGCTTGGTGGCGCGGCAAGACTGGCTGGATGCGAGCGAATCCCGCCGCAGTGCCGAAGCGACACTGGCGGCAGCGCGTTTGGATCAGTTAGACAATCTGGCAACCACGTTCCAGGCCTTAGGGGCCAGTACGCGGGTACAGTCATAATCAGAGGACATTGCAGGCAAAAAGAGACGACCGCTCAAAATCAAGCGGTCGCCGATGGAGGCTTTAAGTCATCACGTCGATCTGGCTGATTTGTCCTGCCTTGCCGTCTTCAGTCAAATACACACCAGAGCGACTGAGCGCGGCTACTGCATGGTTTTGTGGATCTTTAATCGTAAACGGTGAGCTAACGCTCGGTAGCAAAATAGCGCCGATGTTTACTTGCTTGAGTGACTGCAACTGGTCTTTGCCATTGCTGTCGACGCCGGTCCATAGTTTCAACTGAGCAAACGCCGGGTCTGCCTCGTCAAGCACCCCATCATGATTGCTATCTAGCTGTGCAAGATCGCTAAAACCATTGCCGCTTTGTGGTCCAAATAATTCGGTGCCATCGTCAATCTTGCCATTATTGTTCTTGTCCAGCGCGAGCCACCCCCCTGAAGAGGCAAAGGGTAATTGCACCTGTTTGCCGTTGCTTTGCAAATCAAACGCCACGCTCGCACCACTGAGTTTTCCCGCGTCTTGCCCTAGGGTAATCATCAGCGGATCAGTGGCATTCGCGCTTGCACCAAACGTCATGCTTTGGCTACTCGTCATCTGAAATGAGCGTTGCATTTGAACGTCTAAAGAAAACTTAAACTGTTGTCCGTTGGCCGTGGTGATGCTGCCGTTCGCAGAAAAAGCCAGGCTCTCAGATTCTTGGTAGGTGGTCGTGGTTTTATAACTGCCAGATACCCCCTGAGGCGCGGCGCTCTGGCTGGCGCTGCTGCTGTTGCCCGACGTGGAATCAGCTGTGTTATCAGGTTTTAGCTTGCCATCGACCAAGTTGAAGTGAATCCCCATGACTTTTTCCAGAATGCTTTTAATCAGGTTCATCAGAGGTGGTAGATCCACGCCTAGTCCGGTTGAGTCGCTAGCGGCAGTCGTTCCCGCGCGGCTGAGTAACACCGTGTCCGAGATGGCGTCAGACAACGACGACTTAGGCGCTGTTTGCGCCGGGGGATTGGTTTGGCCGTTCAATGCCAGGCTGGTCTCTGTGAGACTACTCTGGCTGGCGCTATAGGCCGTGTTCATTTCCAAAGAATAAGAGGCAACACGCATGGCAGTACTCCTGTGTGGCGTCCCTCATATATCGACATTTGCGTCTTAACCTTTATTTACATTTGATAAAATAATGTAATCAGTCACACGGTGACTAAAGAATACTTGGCCGCCAATAGCGGACGGGTACTGTCCGTAGGGGAAGATCCGCTGCGTGAACCCGGTGGATTGCTGGTACGCTTACTGGTTAAAAATCCGGCTCCTGAATGCAAACAGGGCTGTTAAAGCGCTAAGCCAAAACGCCCCAGCGCGTGCCGAGTCCTATCCGGTATGCGCTGGGGCGTTTTGCTGCAAGCGGTTTATGCCGCGTTGTCGTCGTGCTGCAGATTTTCTTCTATCACGGCGTTAATCACCGCCAGACTAACGGCCAATGGCAGGCCCAAAAACCAGGCAAAATACCACATGATGGTTCCTTTCTCAGTAAGCGCTCTTACTGTTTTTCTTGATCTGTTCTTCAGTGACCGGACCACGCATCACGTGGTAGCACCAACTGGTATACAGCACCATCAGCGGGGTCAACAGAATGGTGGCCCAGAACATCACTTCCAGGGTCAGATGACTTGAGGTTGCATCCCAGGCAGTCAGACTGGCATTAGGATTCAGACTAGACGGCATCAAGAACGGGAACATACTCGCCCCGACGGTGCCAATCACGCCCACTTGCGTCAGGCTAGAGGCAATAAATGCCCAGCCACCCCTGCCCGCGCGCGCCAAGGCCGAGCCCGCCAGCGCTGACAGCACCCCGAGCGCAGGTAAGGCCCACAATAGCGGCCAGTGATGATAATTAGTCATCCAGGCACCAACCTGGGTGACGACCACCTTGGCTAACGGGTTCGATTCTGCCCATGGCGCGCCGCCAGCCACCACTAGATAACCCGGCAAGTGGCTGACCCAGACCCCTGCCGCGACAAATAAGAGTGCGCAAACCAGGCCTGCCAGATTGGCCGCATGCCGTGCACGGCGTTGTAGTACCCCTTCCGTCTTGATGATCAAAAAAGTTGCGCCCTGAAAGGTAATCATGGCCGAGGACACCAGGCCGCATAGCAAGGCAAACGGGTTGAGCATCATCCACAGATTGCCGGTGTAACTAGCGCGCAGTGTGTCGTCAAAGTTAAATGGCACGCCCTCAAGCAAATTGCCAAAAGCCACACCAAACACCAACGGCGGCACCACGCCACTGACGAACAAGATCCAATCCCAGAACCTGCGCCAGCGCGGGTTGGACAGTTTGCTGCGGTAGTCAAAACCCACCGGGCGTAGAAATAGGGTCCACAACACCGCGAGCATCGCCCAGTAAAAACCGGAAAACGCAGTGGCATAGACAAATGGCCAAGCCGCAAACAGTGCGCCCGCTCCAGTAATCAGCCACACCTGATTGCCGTCCCAATGCGGCCCTACCGTATTCAGCAGCACCCGGCGTTCACTGTCGGTTTTGCCAATCCAGGGCAGCAGGGTACCAACCCCCATATCGTGCCCATCCATAATGGCGAAACCGATCAGCAACACGCCAATCAACAGCCACCAGATAAATCGAATCGTGATGTAATCAAACATTAGTGGGCCTCCGGCTGATCATCGGCGGCTTGTGCGCCGGGTTTTTCCTGATGATAACGTCCCGTTCCCAGACTAGCCGGGCCCTGGCGCGCATATTTCAGCATCAAGAACATTTCCACTACCAACAGACTGGTATAGAACACCACAAAACCAGTCAAAGAGGCCGCCACCGAACCGATCGACAGGGTAGAGGTCGACAAGTGGGTGGGCAGCAGACCGTAGATGGTCCACGGTTGACGACCATACTCAGCCACCACCCAGCCTAGCTCGGCCGCGATCCACGGCATCGGAATCCAGAGCAGTGCCCAACGCAACAGCCAGGTTTTGGTGGCAAAGGTGTTTTTTAGCGAATAGAACAGAGCCGCACCAAACAGCAACAAAAAGCTAAAGCCCAGGCCCACCATAATGCGGAAGCTCCAGAACAACGGAGCCACCTTGGGGATGGTGCTCCAGGCGGCTTGATCAATTATCGCCGGGGTTGCCTGACCCACGTCGGCAACATATTTCTTCAGCAGCAGACCAAAACCCAGGTTTTGCTGATGGCTTTCAAACGCGCTGCGTAGTACCGGGTTAGTTGGGTCGCGGCGCAAAGCCTCCAAGGCCAGCACTGCAGCCTGACCGTCGACAATCCGAGCCCGGTTTTTAACCACAATCTGGTTAATCCCCGGAATTTCCTTGGTGGTTGAGCGCGTACCAATCAAACCCATCACGTACGGAATTTTGAGTTCATAGTGATTGGCGCGTGCCGCTTGATCCGGTAGCGCAAACAGCGTCAGAGCCGCGGGCGCCGGTTCGGTATCCCAGATGGCTTCGATCGCCGCCATCTTGGTTTGTTGCGACTCACTGACCGTGTAGCCTGATTCATCCCCCAACACAATCACCGATAGCGCCGAGGCCAGGCCAAAGGCGGCAGCAATGCGAAAACTGCGCCGCGCAAACGGAATATCGCGTTTGTTGAGCAAATACCAGCTAGAAATCCCCAGCACAAAACACGAGGCCACCACATAACCGGCACTAATGGTATGCACGAACTTGGCCTGTGCCGTGGGATTAAAAATAATCTCAGAGAAGCTCGACAACTCCATGCGCATGGTTTGATAGTTGAAATGCGCACCCACCGGGTCTTGCATCCAGCCATTGGCAATCAAAATCCACAAAGCCGATAGATTAGAGCCAATCGCCAGCAAAATCGTCACCATCAAATGTTTGACGCGAGACAGGCGATCCCAGCCAAAGAAAAACAAGCCAATAAAGGTCGACTCTAAAAAGAACGCCATCAACCCTTCAATCGCCAATGGAGCGCCAAAAATATCGCCAACATAATGCGAGTAATACGCCCAGTTGGTGCCGAACTGAAACTCCATGGTGATGCCGGTGGTCACGCCAAGGGCAAAATTGATACCAAATAGTTTGCCCCAAAAGCGGGTCATATCCTTATAGATCTCATTGCGGGTGATCACGTAAACCGACTCCATGATCACCAGTATCCAGACCATGCCTAGCGTCAGCGGAACAAACAAAAAGTGATACAGCGCCGTTACTGCAAACTGTAATCGAGATAGATCTACTAATGTTTCGGTCATGTGTTCTCCTTTTGAGAGCCTTTTGCCGTCTTGTCAGATGCGCGGTTTACGCGGCTGGGGATCTGCCCTGGGGCAGTCGGCGGTCGAAGGGGGGCAGTACTCGTGTTTCTGGGGCGCGCGCGCTGGCGCTAGTAATTGATTTGCGACTTGTTGCTCACTGACCGGTTCTGCATCAGAAAACCACACCATTTTGATGACGATGATCAACAGCAGCTTGATCATCAGCACCGCGACGATTTCATACTTAAAACGATTCATGGTGGCTGCTAGCACGGATCCTCCATCCCAATGATGGCGGGGGAAAGGGGCTCCCGCACTTAACCAATGGACTACGCTCGATATTTAAATTTTTAGTAATATAGCTAGTGTGCAGCACAATGGTAGTTGAGTTTTTTGCAGGGAAGCACTGCCACCGCCTAGTTTTGATCTAGCGACTGAATATGATAGAGGTATGGATAGTCTGCAGGCTGCGTCAAATTGTCGCATGCGTCTAATCAAGGGCGGTTGCCGGGTAGGCGCAACGGTTGATCTACTGGTTTTTCCTGCACGCTCTGTAATACGGCTTGTGGGCGAACGCGTCCGGTGCGAGGACCTTGCGGCCCTCGTCTCCGGTTAGGCCCTAGTCGATGGTCAGCACCATGCAGCCTGCAATTTTCCGTGCGTATGCGGCTTCAGGCAGGTAAAGCCATGACGATTCACCATCAATCGGTTCGACTGCCCAGTGTAGGCGGCTATCGACGATTAATTGGCAAACATCAGAATCTCTACGGGTCTGACGCGGGGGGCACAACACGGAAATCAGCGAAAACAGCTTTTGCTGGTGGAGGGGCGGGTTTGAAGGGATGCAATGGATTGCATTACTATGCTTCTCAGCCATGCTAACTCCTTATCTGAGTTGGTAAGGTTAGCGAGCTTGGGGTGTTGCTGCACTCTGGGCTCGCGCTGTTTGCGGTTTTATCTGCCGCAGATCCCAGGTTATCTAGTAGGCTCACGACTGACAATAGAGCGTGGTTGTTGGAAATTCTGAAAGTATTGGTGGTTTATTCTGACGGGCTTTTGAATCCGCTACGCGGATGATGATTTGGAGTCGGTCTCGCCCGACGGGCGAAATACTTTCTTTTTTACCGAAAAAAGAAAGTATTCAAAGAAAACACGGCCCCGACATTCACTCGAAACCCCGAAGGAAAATACCGTGGCAAGGCGCCGCCATAACTCGCCAGACACTAACGTGTCTGACTCGAACAGATGGCGGCTTAAAACCTTGCCACGGTATTTTCCTCCGGCTCGTGCCTGATGGGGAATTAAGGGCCGCTCAGGCCAAAGCCGGTGGTGTGGCGTGGTGAACGTCTACACCGTATTCCAGCAGTTGCCTGCATAGCATGGTTGTACATCCCCATTGGGCCGCGCCGACCGAGGGAAGCTTGCCGAGGTTTTAAAGGGCCGTCTGTTTGAGTCAGACACGTTAGTGTCTGGCGAGTTACGGCACTGCCTCGGCAAGCTTTTCTCGGGCGGATTCAAGCGGGACTTCGGGGCCGTGTTTTCTTTGAGTTCTTTCTTTTTTCGGTAAAAAAGAAAGAACTTCGCCTGCCGGGCGAGACCGGCTCTAAATCACCCCGCCCGTCGGGCGGAACCGACCTCAACCCTGCTGCTGGCTCAGCGCATTTGCCCCCACCGCCGATACGCGCCTGGGGTGACGCCCAGTTCTGCTTGCAGATGGCGCGTCAGATGGCTCAGGTGGGAAAAGCCGGTTTGGTTGGCAATGGCATCCAGCGACTGATGACTGTGTATCAGCAAGCTGCGTGCGCGTGCCAGGCGCTGGCGCATGATCCAACGATGCGGTGTTTCTCCCACTGATTGCCGGAACATATGGGCAAAATGATATTCTGACATCGCCAGCTCGTTTGCCAGTTCGCCCAGTGTCAGCTCGGTGGCTAAGCGGGCATCAATCATTTCTAACGCGCGTCTGCGCTGGAGTGGGCTCAGGCCGCCGCGTAGTTTAAGCGGCTGGTGTGCGGCGGTGAAATTCAGCAATAAATAAGACAATAAGGCGTGACAGTGGGCATTGGCTTCTAGCCGGCCTGACGGGCTTTGCCAGTCGAGCCGCGCCAGTTGGCGACATGCAGCGGCTAGCCGGGGGTCTTGCATATAGATGCGCTGTTGCAGCTTAAATGCCCGTGGCTCGCGATCCAGCATCCGCACCACCAACTGATCGAGTTGTTGCTGGCTGAAGTAGAAGTGAATAAAACGAATGCGTCCATCAATCCGCCAGTAAGACTGGTGGTCCGCAGGCAGCAGACAGAGTTTTCCCGGCCCGCCGCGTTGTTCCGGGCGGCCTTGGATAAACACATCAAAGCCATCTTCCAGATAGAGCGACAGGGTGTGGTGGTCTGGATGCTCGTAGGCCACATCTTCCAGTTGTTCGCGCAGCCACAGCGCTGCGTGAAAGCCATCGCCCAATAATGCCTCTCGCTGCAGGTTGGCGTGCGACGCGCTAAGCACGTCAAATACTTGTTGTGAAGGTGGATGTGGCATGTTCGGGATTTCGCTGGCGGCTTCAACAGTTTGAATCTTAATCGCTGGTGCCGCCTTGGTGCTAGTCAGTGCCTGACAAAACCGCAAGATTGTGCAATCGGCCCACACGCCTGACCCAGATACTGTGGGTCTTCACCACAGGAGTCTGGGCATGAATGCAGTTCTCTATTTGGCCACGGTATTGATTTGGGGCACGACCTGGATTGCGATCAAATGGCAATTGGGCGTGGTGCCGGTTTCTCTGTCGATTGCTTATCGGTTTTTTCTGGCCGCCTTGCTGCTGTTTGCCATTCTGGCGGTGCGCGCACCAATCGTGCGTCCCAAGGGCTTGGCGCTACGCTTGGTGCTGGCGCAGGGGGTCTGTTTGTTTTGCGTTAATTTTTTGTGTTTCTACCATGCGACGCGTTGGATTCCGAGTGGTCTGGTAGCGGTGATTTTTTCCACTGCCACACTGTGGAATGCACTGAATGCGCGCTGGTTTTTTAAACAGCGAATTGCCCCGCGCGTGATGCTGGGCGGTGCGCTGGGTTTGTGCGGGGTGGCGGTGTTGTTCTGGCAGCAGATTGTGCTGCAGTCGTTTTCTGCGGCTTCGTTCTTAGGCTTGGGGCTGGCTTTGCTTGGCACTTTGAGTTTTTCTCTGGGAAATCTGTTGTCCAGCCGCCTGCAGCGCCTGGGCTTGTCGCCGCTAGAAACCAATGCCTGGGCCATGCTGACCGGTGCCTGTATTTTGCTATTGGGCAGCGTGCTGGCCGGTACCCCTTTAGTCTGGGATGGCTCGCCACGCTATGTTGGTGCCTTGCTGTATCTGGTGCTATTGGGTTCGGTAGTCGGTTTTACCGCCTACCTGACCTTGGTCGGGCGTATGGGGGCCGAGCGCGCGGCTTATTGCACGGTGTTGTTTCCGCTGGTCGCGCTCAATGTTTCGTCGTGGTTTGAAGATTATCACTGGACCAGTGCCGCACTACTGGGTGTGGTACTGGTGGTGGCCGGTAATGTACTGGTGTTTAAAAAACCGGCGCTAGCGGCTAGGCTGGCACCGGCATCCTCGCGGCTTGGCTAAGCCCAATTCAGTTGAGGCCATTGGCGCGCCTTAGCCTGTGCAGCCAGTTGGGCGTCTGGGTTGACTACATGCGCCTGACCGACCGTAGCGAGCAGTGGCAGGTCATTGATCGAGTCGCTGTAGCCATGGCTGCCAAGCAAGCTTTGTTGCTGTTGCTGTGCCCATTGATGCAGGCGTACGACCTTGCCGTGCTGGTAAGTCAACACCCCTTGGGTGCCCCCGGTGTAACGTCCATCTGCGTGGGTGAGCTGGATTGCCAGGTAGTCCTCTACCCCCAGCGCCTGCGCAATCGGGCCGACTAGATGTTCTCCGGTCGCCGAGATAATCAGGCGTCGCCAACCCTGCTGCTGATAATCTGCCAACAGCGCTCTGGCTTCGGCATAGACCAAGGGGAGAATCCGGTGCTCAACAAACTGCTCAACCCAGTCTGCAACCTGGGTCAGCTCGATGCTGCGCAGGGGGTGCAGGGTAAAGTCCATGTACTCTGCCATGCTGAGCGAGCCGGCGCGATACGCCTGCATCATTGCCGCCTCTTGTTCTAGCATATCGGCGTCGGCCAGCCCTTGCTCCACCATAAACGCCAGCCATAACGAAGCACTATCGCCATTGATCAGGGTGTCATCCAAATCAAAAATCACCAGCGCCATTAATGCACCTCGCGCATGTCTTGCTGATGAATCTGCAGCTTGATGCGGGTACCACTTTCCAGCAGATCGTGGCTGCCAGGGTTCAGCCGGTCAACCAACAATAGCGCACCCTGGGTTTCAACCTGATAACGAATCACATTGCCGAGTAATTGGCGCCTGAGCACGATGCCGTCAAAGGTTCCTGCCCCACTCTCGTGGTTTGCCAGCAGGTTAATCGATTCGGGGCGAATCGCCAGATGCCCCTTTACCTGACGGCCAAACAGACGCTGACTTTGTTCGGCATCGAGCAAATTACAACTGCCCATAAAGCGCGCCACAAACTCGGTGGCGGGCTGGGTATACACCGTGTCTGCCGAGCCCTGTTGCACAATCCGACCCTGATTCATCACAAAGATGCGGTCAGACAGGGTCATGGCTTCTTCTTGGTCGTGGGTGACAAAGATGGTGGTGAGATGCAGACGGGTTTGAATGTCGCGTAATTGTTCGCGCAGATGCTTGCGAATGCGCGCATCCAATGCAGACAGCGGTTCATCGAGCAGTAAAATCCGGGGTTCAACCACCAGCGCACGCGCTAATGCAACGCGCTGGCACTGTCCGCCTGACAGTTGCTGTGGGTACTGCTGTTCTTTGCCGGTGAGTTCGACTAATTGAATCACTTCGGCCACCCGCTGGCGGACTTCTGCCCGGCGACACCGTTGCATCTTGAGTCCAAAGGCAATGTTCTCGGCCACCGTCATATTGGGAAACAGCGCATAGCTCTGGAACACCATGCCAATACCGCGCTTTTGCGGCGCAGTGTTGGTGAGGTCTTCACCTTCAACCCGCAAGCTGCCAGAGCTGACTTCAGTCAGCCCGGCAATGCAGCGCAGCAAGGTTGATTTACCGCAGCCGCTTGGTCCCAATAGCGTGACCCACTCACCTTGTGCCACATGAAAATCAATCTGATCAAAAATGCGGCTGTCGCCATAGTGTTTGGCAAAATCTGATACTTCTACAAAGCTCATCGCGATTCTACTTTCCAAGTCTGGCCGCCAGCCAGGTCAGTGCCAGGGTGAACAGAAAATAGCTCATCACCACGGCGCTGGTGAAGTGCCCACTGGTTTGGCGCACGTTGTATAGATAGACCTGCAGGGTTTCAAAGTGCGTGCCAACCAGCATGTTGGCAAACACAAATTCACCTAGCAGAAACGAAAACGACAGAAACAGCGACGCCATCAGCGCGGGTTTAAGGTTCGGTAAAATCACCGACACCAAGGCGCGTGGCGTGTCTGCGCCCAATAGATGTGCCGCATCCATCAAATCGCGTAGATTCATCGCTCCCAGGGTATTGGCCAATGCACGGTAAATAAACGGCAGTACGATGGTGAAATAGCAGCCAATCAGCACCCATGGTGTGCCAACCAGGGTGAGCGGACCGTGTGAATACAGCTGAAGCAGCCCCACCGATGACACCACCGGCGGCACCGCAAATGGCATCAAGATGATGATGTTCATCCAGCGGTTGAGCCAGGGGAAGCGATAGAAGGTCACAAAGGCTGCCGGCACGATAATCAGTGCACTGACCAAGAGTGTGCCTAGACACACCAACAGCGAATGACCAAAGGCGGTTAAAAACCGTGGGTCGTTCCACAGTTGCAGATACCAATTGAAGGTCAGCCCACTGGGTAGCATGGTGGCCCCCCATTCGCTGGACAGCGAATACAACAGGGTGGCGGCAACTGGAAGGGCCAGAAATAACCCTAATAGACTGATGACGCTGCGGTGATACATCTCATTGCGCATGGGACCTCCGCAATAGCCATTGATTCACCGCTGTGACCAGGATCAACAGTGCCATCAGCATCACCGACAAGGCCGCCGCCAGATTGGGTTCAAGAAAAATATCCCCCGAAACCAGGCTGGCAATACGGACTGTGACCAGATTGTAATTACCGGTGGTAAGTGCATAGGCGCTGGCATAGGCACCCATGGCGTTGGCAAACAGCAATACAAAGGTACCGCACACGGCCGGGGCCAGTACCGGCAGACCGACATGCCGCCAGTATTGCCCGGGGCTGGCACCCAACAATGCCGCGGCGTCTGGCCAGTCGTCATTAAGTTGGCTAAATGCCGGGTAGAGCAGGAGTAAGCCCAGCGGAATCTGAAAATAGCTATAGATCAGAATCAGCCCGTTGCTAGAGTACAGTTGCAGGTCGTCAATCAGCCCGGCGTGGCGCAATAACAGGGTGAGTGCGCCATTGGTGCCCAAAATAATAATGAAGGCAAACGCCAATGGCACCCCGGCCAGATTACTGGTCATATTGGTAAAGGCCACCGCGATGTTCTGCAGTCGGCCAGGGACCCGCGCCAGTGAGGCGGCGCCAGGCAATACAATTAATAGGCCGATTACGCTGGAATACAACGAGATTCGGATGCTGCTCACAAACGCCTGCAGATAAAATGGTGACCCCAGGATTTCACGAAAATTTGCCAGGGTGTTGCCATCTTCGCTATGCACGCTATTGACGATGACCCAGCCCATCGGCGCCAGGCAAAATACTAGCAACATCACCATCAATGGCAACAGCGCCAGGCTGGCTTGCCAGTGCCGCCAGCGCGGCCCCCGGCGGGGTTGGCTTGTCAGCGCGCTTAGCTGACAGGTGCTCAGACTTGAGTCCATTAAAGAAGTAGCTCCAGATTGTGCGGTTTGTTGTGCTTGAGCCCCAGTAAGTCGGCGGCAATGCCGCACAGCTCGGTTTGCTGAAGCTCCAAACCCGGTCGATGACTAAAGCGTTTGCCCAGCACAAACAGTGGTACCTGACGTTCTTCGGGCAGACGACCTCCGTGGCTATGGTCTTGATTCATGCCATGGTCACTGGTGACCATGATTTGATAACCGGCATCTACCCATTGGGGCAGCCAGCCCGATAGCAGTACATCAATGCGGCGGGCGCTGTTGCGGTATTCGGCAGAATCGAGGCCAAAGCGATGTCCGGCATCGTCAACATTCATCGGATGAATCAATAACAGATCAGGGTCGTGGCGCAGACGCAAGGTTTCAGCATCTAGCAACAGATGGCTGTCTGGGTAGTCGTCAACGTGATAGAACACGCCATGCTGAATAGCGAGCGTTTCATCATCAGTAAACCGGTCCCGCGCCGCATCATACGGACTCTGGTTATACAGTTCGCTGATCCAGTGGTAAGCCGCCGCAGCGGTGGTTAACCCGGCTTGTCGCGCCAGGTGAAACAGGCTTTGTTGGTTGGAGCGCCGGGTGATGCCGTTATGCACGATGCCGCTGTCTACCGGTTCGACCCCGGTCAGAATGCATTCGTACAACGGGCGCGAAAGTGAGGGCAGGGCGCAGTCAAAGCGGTAGAGACTGGCATGGCCAGCCTCTCGCAATGCTTGCAGGTAGCCTAGACAATCATAGGCTACCTGCCACGCCAGGCCATCAATCACGATCAGGATGACCTTGTTTCGCATAGCAAGCTCACTGCATATACATCATGACTTGCTCTTGCCATTGGCGCGGAAGGGCCTTGGTGCTGGCCTCCCAAGATGCAAAGTCGCGAATCGGACGGGCTGCGCGGTACTGGGCCTGTGGCAGCAGCTTGGCTTTAACATCCTGAGGCAGTTTGACCGAAGTGCGGATCGGACGGGCATAACCGCGCGCCAGATTTATTTGGCCTGCATCACTGAAGATGTACTCACGTGCCAGCTTGGCTGCATTGGGGTGCTTGGCGTATTTGTTGATAATGGTGCTGTAACCCGAAATCACCGAACCATCAGACGGAATCACTACATCAAAGCGCGAGCGATCAATTTTGTCGCGGTAGCTCAGCGCATTAAAGTCCCACAGCACCCCGACCTCGATTTCGCCTTTTTCTAGATTGGCGATACTTGGGTCATTGAGTGACAGACGTTTTTGCTGCGCCAGCTTGCCAAAGAAATTGAGCGCCGGTTTCAGATTCTTTTCGTTGCCACCCATGGCAAAGGCCGCAGCCAGTACACCGCTATTGGCTTGTGATGCCACGCCCACGTCACCCAGGGTGACTTTGTAATGTCCCTTAAGCAGATCGGCCCAAGAGTGCGGAGAGGTTTTGACCAACTTTTTGTTGATGATAAAAGCGATGGTGCCGGTATAGGCAAGTGCCCAGTGGCCGTCACGGTCGCGCGCCCAGGCTGGAATCTGGTTCCAGGTTGAGGGCTTATAGGCTTGGGTCACCCCTTTTTGCAGCGCGATTGGACCAAATGCCTGACCCACATCGCCAATATCGGCGGTGGCATTGTCTTTTTCGGCTTCAAACTTGGCGATTTCCTGCGCTGAACTCATATCGGTGTCTTGGTGCTGCAAACCATAGCGTTGGTTCAACTGCGCCCAGGTGTCCTTCCAGTTAGCCCAGTCGCTAGGCATGCCGATACTGTTTACCGTGCCTTCTTTTTTTGCTGCCTTAATCAAGCTGTCGAGGTTGGACGCATTGGCGTATGCCACGCTGATACTCATTGCGCCAATAGCGACGCAACTCAGTAACTTTTTCATCGTAAGATCCTTTGGACTAGGTCAGTAAGACAAGAAGCGATCATAAGGAGCTAAAATGACAAGAATATGACCTGGTCAGCAAAAGTCTGATATGTGGCAAAATTGGTTACTTCGTATAATATCTGTGAAATATCATATGGATATTGTTGTTCTGTCTCGGCTCGGTATGATCGTTAGCCGTTAAAACAACTGGACTAGACCAGATAAGATGAATTCAATCGTCCGTTCTCAAGCCGCACAGATCCGTGCGGCGATCTTGGCGCAGATTGAGGGTGGGGTATTAGCCTCCGGTGCTAAGCTGCCATCTGAACGAGAGTTGTCTGAAGTGTTTTCAACCACGCGCATTACGATTCGCGATGCGCTACTGGCGCTGGAGGCCGAAGGCTTAATCTATCGAGAAGATCGGCGCGGCTGGTTTGTCGCCCCGGCGCGCCTGATTTATAACCCGCAATATCGCTCACATTTTCATCAGATGGTGACGCTGCAACAGCGCCAGGTAGAAACCCGGGTATTGTCTGCCGATAGTGTCTTGGCCACGCCTGCACTGTGTCAGGAGCTGGAGTTGGCAGCGTTGTCGCGTCTTTATCAGATCCGCCGTCTGCGTAGTTTAGATGGGCGTGTGGTGATGTATGTCGAACACCATCTGAAACCCGAGCGCTTCCCCGGTATTTTGCAGTGTGATCTGGCTCAGTCGCTGACCTTGATTTATCAACAGCAGTATGGCATTCGCTATGGTCGCTCGCGCTTTGACATCACTCCTTCCGCGGCACGGGGAAATGTGGCGCAGGCCTTGACCTTGGCTGAAGGGAGCCCGATATTGCTGATATTCCGTATCAACTATGATCAGCACGGACAAATCATCGATTGTGACCATGAATATTGGCGGCACGATGCGATTCGTGTCACGGTGGATAGTGGTGTGACCGCGCTCTGACGTACAAGGGAAAACGTATGCGTATTGAACTGGCGCAACTGCCATGCCTAGATTGGCAACCTGAACATAACCTGGAACTAGCGCGGCAAGCGATTGAGCGCACGACAGCACAAACCGATCTGATTGTGTTTCCTGAGACCTTTCTTACCGGCTTTCCACGTGCGGACAACCTGGCTCAGCTGTCACAGCCGCTAGACGGACCTGCGATCACCCAGCTTGGCGCGCTGGCGCGCTCACGAAATCTGTCGATAGCTATTGGTTTTTCTGAATCCCTGGGCGGGCGCTATTTTAATACCACGGTGCTACTGACCCCACAGGGCATCGCCATGGTGTACCGCAAGGTGCATATGTGGGCTTCTGATCAGGGTATCTTCAGTCCAGGCGAGCGGATTGAATGCTGTGAATGGCACGGACTCAGGGTGGGTGCCCTGATTTGCTACGATATCGAGTTTCCCGAGTCGGCGCGCGCGCTGGCGAGCCTGGGCGCAGAATTATTGCTGGTGACTGACGGCAATATGGACCCCTATGGCCCGGTACATCGGCGCGCGATTGTGGCGCGCGCGATGGAAAACCAGATGTTTGCCGTGCTGGTCAACCGCTGTGGTAGCGGTGAAGGCTATCATTTCCCGGGTGAAAGCGTGGTGATCGACCCGTTTGGTGACGTAGTGGCTGAGTGTGGGGCCGATACGCAACAGTTGGTGGTTGATCTGGATCTGGACCGGCTGGCGCGTTGCAAGAACGCCTATGACTACCGTAAAGAAAGGCGTATCGACCTGGCCGGCACCCAACAACAAACAGCCGATGGCGTGCGTTCTTTTATGATTGCGCCGCGCAAATTTGATTAATTTTATATTTTCTTAATTGTTGGCTTGCCAATTGTCATAAACCCCTTTACGATTCTGGCTATGGAAACCGCAACCACCGTCATCGTCTACTACCCCGCCCCAGAGGGCGCGGTGAATGCGTGCGCGGTTTCTAAAGCCAAAAAACAGCTGCTCATCTGACCGGAGCGGGCTGTTCCGTCAGATGAGCGACGGAACAGGCACTCAGTCAGGTCACACCCCCGCCTTTTCTTTCGCCCCATTCTGAACGGACAACAATACGGTCTCGAGAATAGAGGGTGTCAACATGGATTTTTCTGGAATTTGGGTGCCGTTGGTTACGCCGTTTAACCAAGGCCAGGTGGATCATGCCGCATTGCGCGCGCTGACCGAACACTACGCGCGCGCTGAAGTCTCTGGCGTGGTTGCTTTGGGTACCACCGGTGAAGCGGCTGCGCTGGACACTGAAGAACAGCTGGCTGTGGTTGACACGGTTCTGGACGCGGCGCAAGGACTGCCGGTGATTGTTGGCCTGGCTGGTAACCATGCCGGGCATGTACGCGAAAGCCTGCTGCGTTTTTCCGAACGTCCAATTGCGGGTCTACTGACACCTGCCCCGTACTATATTCGTCCTTCGCAACAGGGCTTGATTGACCATTTTACCCAACTAGCAGACCTCAGCGCTAAGCCGCTGGTGCTGTACGATATTCCGTACCGTACTGGTGTGCGCTTCGATCTTGATACTTTGCTGACCTTGGCGGCCCACCCGCAGATTCAGGCGATCAAGGACTGTGCTGGCTCCAACGAAATTACGCAGGCATTAATCGCAGATGGTCGGCTACAAGTGTTGGCTGGTGAAGACTTGAATATTTTCAATACCCTGTGCATGGGCGGCAGTGGTGCGATTGCGGCGTCCGCACATATTCGTCCTGATCTGTTTAATGCCATGTTCCGCTCGGTTTGCCAGCAAAAGCTAGAACGCGCGCGTGCGATTTTCCATACCCTGGCACCATTCATGCGCATCCTGTTTGCTGAGTCGAATCCGGCTCCAGTCAAGGCTGCCTTGGCCTTGCAAGGGTTGATGCTGAATGAATTGCGTCCGCCAATGTCACAAGCGACGCCAGGATTGATCGAACGTTTGCAGCAGGGCTTGTTCGCGCTGGATCAAAGCGCGGCGCAAATCGAGTGGTAATTGACGACTCATGTCGAATCAAGCTTCGGGCCTCAGACGGTGACCCCCTTTGGCCTGTGCTTGGTGTAACACCCGTAGTGTGAATACAATTTGTGCCCTTGCTGATCTGATCGTAGTGGCAAAGACGAGATTCAACGGTCTTGTTGTACGTCAGCTTGGCTGGGGCTGCGCTAAACTGGTCCACAATTGCTTAAGCAGAGCGTTTTGCGACTCTTTGGCACGATAAGCACGGATTTCAATTTGGCTCACCCACTTCTGGTCTCCCGCCAGCACCAATTCGCCAGACTTTAGATCTGATTCAATCAGGCTTTCTGGCAGCCACGCCATGCCATGTCCTTGCTGCGTCATCTTGCGCATCAACAGAGAGACCGATGTCTCATAGCAGGGGGCTAAATGAAACGCCTCATCCACCCGTGCCAGAATGATGTTGACCACTTTGTGCATGAAAGTGTCATTGGAATAGCGTAACAAGCGAACCGGAGCCACTGGCTTTCCCGGTAGACTAAACATCGGCTGGCCCAAGCTGTTTGGTATCGATACCGGCAGCACCGATTCATTTCCCAGCGTGAGATAATCGTATTGTGCCGGATCCAGCGCCAGCGGTGCTTGCGGATGGTAATAACACAGCACCAGATCTGCGTCGCGCGCGACTAACGATGCAATGGCATCGTTGACATTGGTTGCATTGACCCGCGAATTGAAGTTGCCCACCCGTTGATGCATCTTCTGCAACCAGTGCGGCAGAAATGCCGAGGCCAGCGTATGACTGGCTGCAATTTTCAGAAACCGTCCTCCTGACTGAACGTCGTCTCGAACCATCACGCGCAATTGCTGCATTTGCTGCAGCACCTCAGGTGCATGGGCACAAAATATCTCACCCGCGTGGGTGAGAGATAATGGGTGTTTGCTTCGATTGACCAGCTCAGTCCCCAGCCATTCTTCTAAAGCTTGAATCCTTCTCGACAATGCTGATTGGGTTACATGACGCAATTCAGAGGCGCGTGAAAAACTCAAAGTATTAGCCAGCGCAATAAAATCTTCAAACCACTTAATTTGCATATTGGCGGTGCCATCGGTGGATATCTGTGTTTAATTTTTACCATGCTAACCCCCCGCCAAATTAATAGCTATTCCATAACAGTATCACAGTATGCCTAAATGTCATCCTCCCCATATGCTTGCCCTAGTAGCATGAAATAACGGAAATAAATACAACTAGGCGGTGTAACGGGAATCCAATAAATGACGCTGTCAATATAAAAATACAACTAATTACAAAAGATAATTAATGCCGAATTTATAAACGGTGATGGTGCGTATCTTGTAACTAAGGAGTGGCGGCAATGAGATCGAAGGAAGTAGTTCATAATAAAGACGGCCTAGGCGTGGTGATGCTGACTGCGTTGGTTGTCGGATCGATGATTGGCAGCGGTATATTTAGTATTCCGCAAAACATGTCGGAAAATGCCGGTGCGGGTGCAATTTTAATTGCATGGGTAATCACATTTTTTGGGATGTTAATGATTTCATGGGTATTCCAGAATTTAGCGACCAAGCGACCTGATATTCAAGATAGTTTTTATGGTTATGCGCGTCATGGTTTTGGTGACTATATTGGTCTTCAAGCCGCATGGGGGCACTGGGTTTCTGTTTGTATCGGTAATGCCGGTTATCTGATGATTATCTTCAGTGCCCTGAGTTCTTTTGCTCTATTTGGTTATTTTGGTGATGGGACCACAACCCCAGCTTTATTCTGTGAACTAGTGCTGTTGGTGGCCATGCATTATCTGATCACCAAGGGGGTAAAAACTGCGGCATTTATCAATACCATTGTGACCATTGCAAAAGTGGTTCCGATTGTGCTGTTTGTGATTACGGCGATTCTGTTTTTCAAAGTAGATGTTGCCAAAATCGACTTCTGGGGTAGCCCTGCCAGTGGCTCTATCATTGAACAGGTCAAGTCGACCATGCTGTATACCGTGTGGGAATTCATCGGTATTGAGAGTGCCAGTGTTTACACTAAGCGCGCAAAAAGTATGCAAGCGGTTAGCCGCGCCACCTTCCTTGGGTTCTTGTTTACTTTCATCCTGTTGGTGATGGTTTCTGTGTTGTCGCTGGGGATTGTGCCGCATGCCGAATTGGCGGTCATGAAAAACCCATCAATGGCTGGTGTGATTGCTAAGGCACTTGGACCTAATGTGGCGATGGTGATCAACATTGGTCTGATCATCTCGGTGCTGGGCGCGTTGTTAGTGTGGATCATGTTGTCTGCCGAGTACCTTTGCCTGGCTGGTCAAGGTGACGAAAACACCGTGCCGTCTCGCTTTGCCGTTCAGAACAAGCATGGCACGCCAATCAATTCGCTGGTGCTGTCTACCGCCTTTGTCGCGGTACTGCTGGTGATCTCACACTATAACCATGCCGGTTATAACAAGATGGTGATGCTGTCGACTTCGATGGCGTTGATTCCCTACCTGTTGACGGCTGGGTTTGCCTACGAACTGGTGCGTAAGGGTGCGTGGAGCCCAGATGAACCCGCCACGCGTAGTGATCGTTTCTTCACGATTGCCGCCATGATTTATGGTGCCTGGCTGATTTATGCTGCGGGCATGCACTTCTTATTAATTGGTTCGATTCTTTATGCGCCAGCGATCCTGTTCTTTATCCAGGCTAAGCGCGAACGTAAGTTACATTGGTTCAATAAGCCCATCGATAAGGTAGTCGCGAGTCTGATCTGTGCGGCTGCCGTGCTATCTATCTATCTGATTGCGGTTGGTGAGTTGGCCCTCTGAGTCTGTGTCGTTAGGCCGCGCGGCAGGGGGTGTTTCCTGCTGCGCAACTCTGTGCTGAGTTTCTCTGTTTACTATCTAGGAGGTTTCAATGGCTTTTAATCTGCGCAACCGTCATTTTCTAAAAATGCTGGACTTCACCCCGCGTGAAATTCGCTACATGCTGGACCTGGCGCGCGATCTGAAACGCGCCAAATACAACGGTACCGAACAGCAAC